>JAESGR010000128.1_pt1 | contig 131578 bp, 135 predicted proteins | sample 9269771 | NCBI WGS metagenome assembly JAESGR01 (sample SAMN15739572, study PRJNA653492) | algae metagenome | isolation source: Chroococcus sp. CMT-3BRIN-NPC107 and co-occurring heterotrophs from well... | place: USA: Clark Mountains Wilderness, California | collected 2010-04-18
CCTCGTGCCGAGCAGGTGCCGGTGCTGCGCCCGGACCCGCCCGGCCGCCACCCACGCCAGCCGCAGGTCGTTCGCGTCGGCCTTGCACCGCAGGAGCGTACGGGCGCGCAACCCCCCGAAGAGGAACTGCACCTCCTGCTCCGGGTCCATGCTCGAACCCTAGACCCCAGCACTGACAACGGCTTTCGCCTCGAGCTACGGATCCGAGCGGTCCTTCACGGGCAGCACCAAGGTGATCTCCTCGCGGTACGGACGGACACCGCGACGTGCCAGCAGCCCGAGGCTGGCGGTGTTGCGGTCCGACACCTCGGCGACGACCGTGGTCTCCCCCCGCCGGTGCAGCTCGACGGCCACCGACCGCAGCAGCGCCCAGGTCAGTCGGGTGCGGCGCCACGGCGGGAGCACCCCCACGCACCCGAGGCGCGGACCCCCGCGCCGGACCCACACCCGCACCAGGCCGACGAGCGCGCCGCCGTCGACCTCCTGCGCCACGCGGTACAGGGCGGGGTCGTAGTCGTCGCCGGAGATCTCGGCGCTGAAGCCCTCGAGGGTCCACCGCCAGCCGTCCGAGCCGGGGATGTCCTCCCGGATCTCCTCGTCGAGCCGGCGGAGGGCGTCGAGGTCGACGTCCTCCACGTGCACGAGGCGCACCCCGTCCGGGGTCAGGTCGCGCGCGAGGCCGTGCCACGACGGATCGGTCGGCACCCGGACGTGGAGCTCGCGCAGGCACTCGCCGAACCCGTTGTCCCGCAACGCCGCGAGCAGCTCGACGTCGGCGGCGTCGGACGTCACGAACAGCTCGGCGCCCGGGTGCTCGCGCCGGGCGGACGCCACTGCAGCCGCCACCTGCGACCGGGTCCGTGCGCGGGTGAGCAGGATGCGGCGCCCGTCCGGGCGCAGCAGCACGCGCGGGTCGTCCACCTCGGGGTCGGTCGGCACGGACCGAGCCTGCACCTCACGGGCCGGTGCTTTCCACCGACATCCGCGCTCCTGGTACCGGCAAGGACAGCGCCTCGACCTCGACCGCTTCCCGGACGGCGGGCGCCACGGGCCGGCTCAGGCGGACGTCGACGCGGCCGCCGCGGCGGCCCCACGAGCCCACGACGCGGCCGTCGACCAGGACCCCTCCGGGGTGGAAGGTGTCGGCCGTCGGGTCGAGCGGTCGCAGGCCGGGGCCGGCGAACAGCCCCGTCCGGTCGCGCCCCAGTAGCCGCAGGTCCGGCGCCGGCAGCAGGCGGACGCCCTCGGCCGGGGGCACCTCCTCCGCCGGACCGTCGTCGCCGGTCGCGAGCACCCACGCCCGGTGCCCGTCGAGGTCCACCTCCGCCAGCTCGCCGGAGACCAGGTCCCACGACGCACGCGCGTCGGGCGTGGACAGCCCGGACCACCAGCGGAAGGCGGCCGGCGTCGTCGGGCCGAACGCCGCGACGTGCAGACGAGCCAGCGCCGCCCGCGCGACGTCCAGGTCGACTGCCGGACGCGGGACCTCGCGCACCACGAGCGAGCTCGCGTCCCACCGCACCGCGATCCGCCCGCTCACGCAGGCGCCGCGCAGGTCGGGGTGCAGCGCGCCGCGGCGCTCCTGCCCGTCCAGGTCGCGGCAGACCTGCTCCGCCGCCGCCTCGACGGCCGCCGCGGCGTCGGCGTCCCGCGGCATCCGGCCGAGCGTCCAGGTCGCGAGGTCGTCCTGCGGCAGCACGTACACCGCCTGTCGCGGGCCGTAGGTCTGCACCAGCCCGGGCGCGTCCCACCCGCTCGGCGGGCAGTCCGCGACGCGGGCGTGCAGCGAGACCAGGGCGTCACGAGGAGCGGTGTCCTGCAGGCCGAACCGGGCTGCTGCCAGGAACGACCCCGCGGGCAGACGCTCGACCAGGTGGTTGGCCCGCAGCCGGCGGGCGACCGCCTGGTCCGGGGTCATCCGACGGGCTCAGCCCGGGCGGACGTCGCCGTCCCGCCCGGGTGCCTGCGGGTCCTCGACCGCGGACGAACCGTGCGGCTGCTGCCCGGCAGTCGGGGGCGCCAGGGTCGGGGGCGCCTGGGTCGGCTGCGCCTGGGTCGCCTGCGACTGCGCCGCCTGCTCCGCCTGCGCGCGCTCGGCCTTCTGCTTGGCCAGCATCTCGCTGTAGGTCGGGCCGGTGGGCGGGCCGGCGGGCTGCACCGGCTCGACGTGCTTGGCCGGCGCCGGCGCCGCGGTGATGCCGGCGCCGCCGTCGAGGCCGCGCAGCACCTGGGTGGCCTCGGCCGCGTGGTCGTCGGCGCACCACACCGCGTACTGGGCCGCGACGATCTGGCTGGTCGAGGTGAAGTCCCGCCGACCCCCGGTGGCCGCGAACGACAGTACGCCGAAGATGATGCCGAAGGCGACACCGATGAGGACGGCGGGCAGCACCACGCCGAACCCGGCCCCGCCGAACACGCCGAGCAGCAGGCCGACGAAGCCACCGAAGTAGGCGCCCGACAACGCACCGGCGAGGGCGACACGGCCGTAGGTGAGGCGTCCGGTGACGCGCTCGACCATCTTCAGGTCGGTGCCGACGATCGACACGTGCTGGACGGGGAACTTCTCGTCCGACAGGTAGTCGACCGCGCGCTGCGCGTCGAGGTAGGTGCGGTACGTCGCGATCGGGTGCCCCGGCGGCGGTGCAGGAAGGAGCTGGCGTCCACGTCCCGGCGTCATGTTCGACATGACCCCATCGTCGCAGACGGTCCTGGGAGCCGGCTGGGAGCCGACTGGGACGGCGCGCGTCCCGGACCCCTGCGGCGGTCAGCCCTTGAGCGGGTAGTCCTCGAGCAGCCGGCGCCCGATGATCATCCGCTGGATGTCGGCGGTGCCCTCGCCGATGAGCAGCATCGGCGCCTCGCGGTACAGCCGCTCGATCTCGTACTCCTTGGAGTAGCCGTAGCCGCCGTGGATGCGGAACGAGTCCTCCACCACCTGCGAGCAGTACTCCGACGCCAGGTACTTCGCCATGCCGGCCTCGAGGTCGTTGCGCTGGCCGGAGTCCTTGGTACGGGCGGCCATCACCATCATCTGGTGCGCCGCCTCGACCTTGGTGGCCATCTCGGCGATGCGGAACAGCACCGCCTGGTGCTCGGCGATCTTCTTGCCGAATGTCTCCCGCTGCTGGGCGTACGCGGTGCCGAGCTCGAACGCACGCATCGCGACGCCGCACGCTCGCGCCGCGACGTTCACGCGGCCCACCTCGACGCCGTCCATCATCTGGTAGAAACCGCGCCCCGGCTCACCACCGAGCAGCTGCTCGTCGGTCGTCGTGTAGCCCTCGAGCACCAGCTCGGTGGTATCGACGCCCTTGTAGCCCATCTTCTCGATCTTGCCGGGGATCGTGAGACCCGGTGCGGTGGAACCGAAACCAGGCTCCTTCTCCACCAGGAACGTCGACATGTTGCGGTACACCGAGTCAGCACCCGTGTCGGTCTTCACCAGCACCGCGACGAGCGTGGACGAGCCGCCGTTGGTGAGCCACATCTTCTGGCCGTCGAGCGTCCACGTGCCGTCGTCGCCGCGGACGGCCTTGCTCCTGATGCCGGAGACGTCCGAGCCGCAGCCGGGCTCGCTCATCGAGAACGCGCCGCGCACCTCGCCGGTCGCCATCCGCGGCAGGTACCGCTGCTTCTGCTCCTCGGTGCCGTGCTGCAGCAGCATGTACGCGACGATGAAGTGGGTGTTGATGATGCCGCTGACGCTCATCCAGCCGCGCGCGATCTCCTCGACGCACAACGCGTAGGTCAGCAGCGACTCGCCGAGGCCGCCGTACTCCTCGGGGATCATCAGGCCGAAGATCCCCATCTCCTTCATGCCCTCGACGATCTCGGTGGGGTACTCGTCGGCGTGCTCGAGCCGCTGCGCCACCGGGACGATCTGCTCGTCGACGAACTGCCGCACCAGCTTCAGCAGCTCGCGCTGGTCGTCGGTCAGGCCCTCGGTCTGCTGCAGTCGTCCCATGCCTCGCAGTATGTCCAGCGCCCCGCACCGGCGGCAGGCCGAACCCTTGTGAGCCTGGCCACCAGGGATCAGGGTGCGACCGTGCACACGTCACGCGTCTACGGGTCCGACGACGACGGCGAGCTGGAGGCCCGGTTCCGGCGCCTGTCGCCACCGGACAACGAGATCCCCGTCCCGCTGGGTCTGCGGGTCGAGATCCACCGGACGGCCGACGTCGCCGTCGCCCTCGTGGGTGGCCACGCCTACAGCACCGGTGTCGAGCTCGCGTTCACCGTCCGTGTCCGGCCCGGCTCGCTGTCGCCCGAGCAGCGTCGGGCCCGGATGGTGCCGTCGCCGTTCGAGTCCGAGCTGCTGGTCGGCATCGAGCTCCCGGACGGGCAGGTGGTCTCGACGCTGGCCTCGCACCCCTGGGCCGAGCCCGGCGGGCCGTCGGACGACGCACCCGTCCTGGTGCTGGCCCAGGGCAGCTCGTCCGACACCTCGGTGGACCAGTCGCTGTGGCTCACCCCGCCCCCGGCCCGCGGCCGGCTGGCGTTCGTGGTCGCGCACCCCGGGCTCGGTGTCCCCGAGGTCCGGTTCGAGCTCGACGCGGCCCCCATCGCCGACGCGTGCGCGAGCGTGGCCGAGCTGTGGCCGTGGGAGCGCCAGGGGCAGGACCCGTTCCCGGCCGCCGAGCCGCAGGTCCCACCCGGCGGGTGGTTCGAGAGGAACCGGCCCGCCTCAGAGCACGACGACGGCTGACCCCTTCGGCATCAGGTCGCGCGCCCAGATCATGTCCATCGCCGCGACGGTGACCCGGGCGCAGCCGTGGGACGCGGGGAACGCCGGGACGCTGGTGTACCCGTGCACCGCGATGCCGTCGGGGTGGAAGTAGCGCGGCCGGTACAGCCGCCCGAGCTGCCCCTCGCGCCAGCCGTCGCTGTGCGCCCAGGTGACGGCGTACTCGCCGGCCGGGGTGTCGGCCACCAGCTCCCGACCGCCCGAGGTGTAGGTCTCGAAGGTCCCGGTGGAGGTGTGCAGCACCAGCTCGACGGCTCCGTCGCGGACGAACGCGATGACGCCTTGGTCGCGGTCGATCTCGGTGACGGCGCCGGACGCCGAGCGCGGCTGGTAGCGGGTACCCGCCTCGAGCGCCGCACGGGTCTGCGGGCCGGTGCGCCCGTCGCGGTCGATGCCGGCCACGCCCTGCAGCGCGAGCACCGCCTGGGTGGTGAGCAGCCCGTAGGTGCCGTCCGGCTCGCCCAGCCAGTAGCCCAGGTCGCGCAGCCGCTGCTGCAGGGCCAGCACCTCGGCGCCCGAGTCGCCCTGGCCCAGCGTCGTGGTGGTGGGCGCAGGTGCCGGCGGCGTGGTCGTGGGCGGCGTGGTCGTGGGCGGCGTGGTCGTGGGCGGTGCGGTGGTCGCCGGTGGAGCGGTCGTGGTGGGCGGAGCCGCCGTCGTGGTCGGCGCGGGCGAGGTCGTGCTCGGCGGAGCCGACGTCGTCGTCGGAGCTGACGACGTGGTGCCCGGCCCCGCGGTCGTCGCCGACCGGTCCGGTGCGCCGGCGCAGCCGGCCAGCAGGACGGCCGCCAGCACGGCGACGGCCGAGGTGGACCGGAGGACGGGCAGGGACCGGGTGCGGGTGCTCACACCCCCTACACGCCTGGGCCACCCCCGAAGGTTTCGCCGACCGAGGTCACACCTGGGTCACGATCGCGTGGGCGCCCGGTCTCACGAGCCGGTCGGAGGGGACCACCGGTCCGTGCGGTCCATCCCCGCGGCCCGGCCCTTGCCGGCGATGACCAGCGCCATCTTGCGCGAGGCCTCGTCGATCATCTCGTCGCCGAGCATCGCCGCACCCCGAGCGCCGCCGGCCTCCGAGGTGAACCAGTCGTAGGCGTCGAGGATGTTCTCCGCGTGGTCGTAGTCCTCCTGGCGCGGGCTGAAGACCTCGTTCGCCGCCTCGATCTGGCCCGGGTGCAGCACCCACTTGCCGTCGAAACCCAATGCGGCCGAACGGCTCGCGACGCGGCGGAAGCCCTCGACGTCGCGGATGGCCAGGTACGGGCCGTCGATCGCCTGCTTGTCGTTGGCCCGGGCCGCCATCAGGATCGACATCAGGATGTGGTGGTAGGCGTCGCCCACGTCGTACCCGGGCGGCTGCTCCCCCACCACGAGCGACTTCATGTTGATCGAGGCCATGAAGTCGGCGGGGCCGAAGATGATCGTCTCCACGCGCGGGCTCGCCTTGGCGATGGCGTCGACCGCGATCAGCCCGGCGGCGTTCTCGATCTGCGCCTCGACGCCGATCCGGCCGACCTCGAGCCCGTTCGCCTTCTCCACCTGCGTCAGCAGCAGGTCGAGCGCGACCACCTGCTCGGCGCTCTGCACCTTGGGCAGCATCAGGCAGTCCAGGTTCGCGCCCGCGCCCTCGACCACCTCGACGACGTCGGTGTAGGTCCACTGCGTCGTCCAGTCGTTGACCCGGACGGTGCGGACCTTGCCGTCGAAGCCGCCCTCGTTGAGCGACTCGACGATCGTGCGGCGAGCGCCCGGCTTGGCCAGCGGCGCGCAGGCGTCCTCGAGGTCGAGGAAGACCTGGTCGACGGGCAAGCCGCGGGCCTTGTCGATCATCTTCTGGCTCGAGCCGGGGACGGCGAGGTTGGACCGGCGGGGACGCAGCTCACTCATGCCCGCGAACCTACGGGCGGCGCCGCGGGCCCGTCACTCGCGACCCGGGGTGACGTTGCGCACGATCACCAGCACCAGGCCGGACAGGACGAGCAGCGCACCCGGCACGAGCGCCAGCGGCGGCGCCTCCCCCAGCCACACCCACGCCACCAGGGCGGCACCGGGCACCTCGAGCAGGATCGCGAGCGACACCGTGGTCGAGCCGGCCGTCCGCAGCGTGCGGTTGAGGACGCTGTGCCCGAGCAGCTGCGCCGCCACGGTGAGCACCGCGAGCTGCACCCAGGTGGTGCCGCTGAACCCGACCACCGTCGTCCCCGTCACCAGGCAGAGCAGCCCGACCAGGGCGGCGCACGTCAGGTACGCGATCAGCGTGTACCCGTTGGTGGACAAGTGCTCTCGCGCCGCTGCGCCCTGCAGCACGTAGCCGGCGGCCGCCATGCCGCCGAGCAGGGCGAACAGGTCGCCGAGCAGCGCCTCGGGCGACGCGGTGGCGTCGACGCCGGTGATGACGAGCACCCCCACCATCGCCAGGCCGACGCCGACCAGCACGGCCGGCGGGACCTTCCGTCCGCGGACCAGGTCCCATGCCACCACCCACACCGGGGTGGAGCAGACCAGCGCGGTGGCCGCCGCGACCGAGGTGAGCTTCAGGCTCGGCATCCAGAACGCGAAGTGCACGGCCAGCCAGGTGCCGGCGACGACGCTCGGCCGCCACCCGGCCCGGCCGGCCGGGCCCCGGAGCTCGGCCCGCGCGGAGGGCACGAGCGCGGTGTACCCGAGGCCCACCGCGGCCGCACCGGCGTTGCGCCAGAACGCGATCGCCAGCGCCGGGGCAGCAGCAGCCGCCCCGATCGGCGCCGCCAGCGACACCCCCAGCACCCCGACGGCCAGCAGCACCGCGGTGAGGACGGTGCCGTCGCGGCGCAGGCCGGTCGGCCCGTCCACCTCGGCGCTCGTCACGCGCCGAGGGTGCCAGAGGGGCTGCGGGCCGTGGCACGCTGGGCCGGTGAGCGCCACCGACCCGCTGGCAGCCGCCGCCGCGAAGGCGGGCCTGGTGTGGGTGCTGCCCGCCGACGGCGCCGGCCACCCGCAGGCGCTGTGGCACGCCTGGCACGAGGAGGCGGTCCTCGTCGTCGTCGGTGGCGGCGAGCAGCCGGACCCCCTCGTCGGGCGCGAGACCGCGACCGTCCGGGTCCCGAGCAAGGACACCGGCGGCGCGCTGCTCGACGTCCGGGTGCGGGTCGACCAGCTCGAGCCGCGCTCCGAGGCCTGGGAGGCGGCCGCCTTCCGGCTGCGCGGCGGACGGTTGAACGCGCCCGACGCCGACTCCCTCACCGACCGCTGGGCACAGGGCTCGCGGCTGCTGCGGCTGGTGCCGCAGGCGCCGTCCGGCCCGGCGGCAACCGACGGGGCAGGGACCGGCGAGGTCGACGTGCAGAGGGTCAGGCCGCGCACTTGGCGGCCGCTGCGCTCGCGGCTGCGCGGCCGCGCGCCCCGCCGTCCCTGACCGTGGGCACCGACGAGCCGGTCTGGTACGTCGCCTACGGCTCCAACATGTGCGCCGCGCGGCTCGCCTGCTACCTGTCCGGCGGCCGGGCACCCGGTGCAGCCCGCGTGCAGCCGGGTGCCCGCGACCCACGACCGCCGGCGCGCACGGCCCCGGTCCTGCTCCCCGGACGGCTCCGCTTCGCCGGCGACTCCCGCACCTGGGGCGACGGGATGGCGTTCTACGACCCGACCGCCGGGCCCAGCACCGCCCCGGACGGCGCCACCGCCCCGGTCGCCGCCCGCGCGCACCTGCTCACCGCGGGCCAGCTGGTCGACGTCCTGGTGCAGGAGATGCACCGCGACCCCGCGGTCGTCGACCTCCACCTCGGCCTGGACGACCTGGTGCCGCACGCGCCGGTCGCCGTGGGCCCCGGCCGCTACGAGACCGTGCTGCGCCTCGACGACCTCGACGGGCTCCCCGCCGTCACGCTCACCGCACCGGACGGCGCCCGCACCCTGCCCCCGAACCCGCCCTCACCCGCGTACCGCGCGGTCCTGCGGGCAGGGCTGCACGAGGGCCACGGCTGGGACGGCGCCACCGCGGACGCCTACCTCGACCGGTGGCTCATCTCGTGCGGACCGGCCGGACCCGGTGCACCCTGGGGCCCGTGACCACCGACACGATCCCCCGTCCCCAGTCCGGCGACGTCGTCGAGCTCATCCTCGACGACCACCGCCTGTTCGAGGCGCTGCTGCGCGAGCTGCGCGACTCGACCGCCGACCGCGAGCGCGCCCGCCAGCTGCTGGCCGACGTCCTCATCGCCCACGGCGAGGCCGAGGAGTCCGAGATCTACCCGGCGCTGGTGCGCAAGGACGCGATCGAGGAGGAGGAGGCCGAGCACGGCGAGCACGAGCACGCCGAGGGCAACGAGGCGCTCCTGGCGGTGCTGGAGTGCAAGGACCTGGACACCCAGAAGTTCGCGGACGCCGTCGAGGAGCTCGCCACCGCGCTGAACCACCACATCAACGAGGAGGAGCAGACGATCCTCGACCCGGCGCGCACCGAGGTCTCCGAGGACGTCCGCGCCGAGCTCGGCCTGAAGTTCCTCCAGCTGCGCGGCAAGCACCTGGACGACCGCGCCGGCCGGGTCGAGAACGTCCGCCGCATCGTCGAGGAGGCCCGCAAGGCGGGCCTGCTCGACGAGGACGACGACGAGGACTGAGCCCCGCGAGGGCGGGGCTCAGACCCCGATCGCCCGCCAGGGCCCGCGGATCGCGAACGACAGGCCGCGGCTGGACTGGACGTTCACGTAGAGCGTCGAGCCGTCCGGGCTGAAGGTCGACCCGGCGAACTCGTCGCCCCCGACGTCGACCGTCCCGTCGGGGCGGGTGACGGGGATGAGGTTGCGGGCGATGTCGAACAGCTCGCCCTGCGGCGTCAGGCCGCGCAGCCAGTTGCCGTTGGAGCCGTCCTCGCAGACCACGAGCGTGCCCCGCGGGCTGGTCGTGATGTTGTCCGGGAAGTCGAGCACGTCGGCCGACGGGGACTCGTAGACGAGCTCGAGCACCTGCTCGCGCACGTGGTAGGCCCAGACCTGGCCGCGGCCGTTGCCGAAGCCGCTCGGCACGCTCGGGTCGCCCGGCGACCACTCCTCCGGTGCGCCGCCACCCTGGGTAGCGGTGAAGAACACCGTCCCGTCGTGGTGGTACGCGCCCTCGAGCCGGCCGAAGAACGCCGACCCCAGCGCCCACCCCTGCGACCCGACGTGCTGGATCGCCTCGTCGTTGGTGACCGTCGGGTGGCCGTCCTGCATCGGGTGGTCGGGGTCGGGGTCCTCGACCGGCACCCACGAGACCGGGAACCGGGTGCCGACCGGCCAGGAGCCCTCGAGGTGGGCGTTCGGCGTCCCGGTCACCGCGAGCGCCTCGAGAGTGCCGCCGTCCTCGAGCCGGCGCGAGACCGCCGGGTCCGACGGCGGGGTGTAGCGGTAGAAGCCGCTGGCGAAGCCGAAGTCGTCCTCGGTCAGGTAGAACCGCCGGTCGCGCGGCACGTAGGCGAGCGCCTCGTGCGCGAACCGTCCGGCCTTGCGCACCGGCGCGGCGCTGGCGGTGCCGTGCGCCGGCACCTCGAACAGGTAGCCGTGCGGCTTGCTCAGCCCCGCGTTGACCACGTAGGTCTGAGGCGGCAGCGAGCCGCGGGTGAAGTCGTCGTAGACGTCCACGCCGTTGACGGTCTCCTCGCAGGTCACCCACGACCCCCACGGCATCCGCCCGCCGGAGCAGTTCATCTGGGTCCCGGCCAGGCTCGCCCACGAGTCGCGGACGAGGCCGTCGTCGGTGACCAGAGCGGTGGTCGTGCCGCCCATCGCGCCGGGATCGTAGGTCGGCGCGGAGGACGAGAAGGCCGTCCCCGAGCCGTTGATCTCGTGGTTGCGCACCAGCGTCGAGCGGTTGCGCTCGCGCGCCGGGCCGAACGCCCCCATGCCGTCGTGGCGCGCGGGCACCAGGGTGCCGTCGGCCATCGCCTCGCCGGTCGGCTGGAACGAGCGGTACCGGAACCCGCGCGGCAGGGCCAGGCGGGCCTCGCCGTCGCGCAGGTCGGGCCGGGGCAGCAGCTCGGTGAGGCCCGGCGGCCGGTGCGGCGCCCCCGACGCCGCCCTCGCGGCGAACCCCGCGAGCGGGCCGGCCAGCACGGCCCCCGCCCCTGCGCGCAGCAGCGTCCTGCGGTCGATGTCGGTCACGACGCCTCCTCCAACCCCGAGCCGGAACGGTCCCGGCACGCTACGCGCGTGCCCGCCCGGCCGCCAGGGTCTGCGGCGCCGGGCCTCTCGCGAGCCGGCCGCCACTAGGCTTGCGGCTCGTGAGCACGCCCACCCGGGTCTTCGTCGCCCGCCTGGCCGGCCTGGCCGTCTTCGACCCGCTGGGCGACCAGGTGGGCAAGGTGCGCGACGTCGTCACGGTGATGCGCGCGGAACGGCTGCGGCCCAAGGTGAACGGGCTCGTCGTGGAGGTCCCCGGCCGCAAGCGCGTCTTCCTGCCGATGACCCGGGTCACGAGCGTGGAGTCCGGGCAGGTGATCACGACCGGCCTGGTCAACATGAGGCGGTTCGACAAGCGCGTCGGCGAGACGCTGGTCATCGGCGAGGTGCTCGAGCGGCAGGTGCAGCTGCGCGACGGCACCGGCGTCGCCACCGTCGAGGACGTCGCGATCGAGGCCGACCGCAAGCGCGACTGGACCGTCGCGAAGGTCTTCGTCCGGCGCGGCACCCCCCGCACGGGCCTGCAGGGACGCCTGCGCCGTCGCGGCGAGACGCTGCTGCTCGACGTCGACCAGGTCAGCGGCCTGGCCGGCGGCACCGAGGCGCAGGGCGCGTCGATGCTGATCGCGGCGTTCGAGGAGATGAAGGCCGCCGACATCGCCGACATGCTCCACGACCTGCCGGACAAGCGCCGCCAGGAGCTGGCCGCCGAGCTCGACGACGAGCGCCTCGCCGACGTGCTCGAGGAGCTGCCCGAGGACGACCAGGTCTCGATCCTGCAGACCCTCGACCGCGACCGCGCCGCCGACGTGCTCGAGGCGATGCAGCCGGACGACGCCGCCGACCTGCTCGGTGAGCTGTCCTTCGAGCAGCAGGAGCAGCTGCTCGGGGCGATGGACCAGGACGACGCCGACGACGTGCGCCGGCTGCTGGCCTACGACGAGGACACCGCGGGCGGCCTGATGACGTCCGAGCCGGTGGTGCTCGGGCCCGAGTCCAGCGTCGCCGAGGCGCTCGCGCTGGTGCGGCGCTCGGAGCTGTCGCCCGCGCTCGCCGCCGCCGTCTTCGTCTGCCGCCCGCCGACCGAGACGCCCACCGGCACCTTCCTCGGCGTCGTGCACATCCAGCGGATGCTGCGCGAGCCGCCGCACGTGTCGATCGGCACGATCGTCGACAAGGACATCGAGCCGGTGCCCGCCGACGCCCCGCTCGGCCTGCTCACCCGGCGCCTGGCCACCTACAACCTGGTGTCGATCCCGGTCACCGACGACGCCGACCGGCTGATCGGCGCGGTCACCGTCGACGACGTGCTCGACCACCTGCTGCCCGAGGACTGGCGCGACCAGGACGAGGACGCGCTCGGCGACGCCGAGATCCGCACCGAGCAGATCCGGCCCGAGGACCGGACGACCGGTGGCTGAGCGCCGGTCGGCACCCGCACGCCGCGCCGGCGGCCTGGACACCCCCCGCGAGGCCCGGCGCCGGCTGGTGCCCCGCGGACGGGTCGACCCCGAGCGGTTCGGCGTCTGGTCCGAGCGGTTCGCGCGGTTCATGGGGACGCCGCGGTTCCTGGTCTACATGACGCTGTTCGTCGCGCTGTGGCTGGTGTGGAACACCTTCGGGCCGGCCGACCTGCAGTTCGACCCGCGCGAGCTGAACTACACGCTGCTCACGCTCATCCTCAGCCTGCAGGCCTCCTACGCCGCGCCGCTGATCCTGCTCGCGCAGAACCGCCAGGACGACCGCGACCGGGTGTCGCTGGAGCAGGACCGCCAGCGCGCCGAGCGGGCCCTCGCCGACACCGAGTACCTGGCCCGCGAGGTCGCCGCGCTGCGGATCGCGATGCGCGACGTGGCGACCCGCGACTTCCTGCGCTCCGAGCTGCGCGACCTGCTCGAGGAGCTCCAGCAGCCAGGTGACACCCGATCAGGTCAACACCAGGGGGCCCGCGCTGTCGATGAGTGACCATGACCGTCGTCCCGCGCTCGTGGAGCACCGACTCCCCGCCGTTCCCGCACCCGCGTGAGGAGACGCCCGGACGGCCGCGTCGCCGCCGGATGGGCGAGGTGCTGCTGGCCGAGGGCGTCATCACCGCCGAGCAGCTGAGCGAGGCGCTGGAGCTGCAGCGCGAGCCGCAGCACCGCGGTCACCGGCTGGGGCAGGTGCTGGCCCTGCTCGGCCACGCCAGCGAGATGCAGGTCGCGCAGAGCCTGGCCGAGCACCTGGGGCTGGAGCACGTGGACCTGTCGCGCGTGGTCGCCGCCCCCGACGTCGTCCGGCTGCTGCCCCAGCACATCGTCGAGCGGACGGGCGCGATCGCCCTGGACCGGCACCCCAACGGCGCGCTCATCGTCGCGAGCAGCGACCCCACCAACGTCCTGGCCCTGGACGACGTGCGCCTCTACGCGCGCTGCAACGAGATCATGGTCGTCGTCGCGACGGCGACGCAGATCCGCGAGCACCTGGCCCGGGCGTGGTCGCTGTCCGGCGACGCCGGCGAGGTCTCGCTGATCGACGAGGTGGCCGACGAGGTCGCTCCCGTCCGTGAGGAGCCCGCGGGCCCCGGCACCGCGTCGGAGGAGGACGCCCCGGTCGTGCGCCTGGTGAACCAGGTCATGGCCGACGCGGTCCGCCTGCGCGCCAGCGACATCCACCTCGAGCCGCAGCGAGACGGCCTCCGGATCCGGTACCGGGTCGACGGCCTGCTGCGCGACGTGATGACGGCGCCGAAGCGGATCGGGCCGTCGGTGGTCAGCCGGATCAAGATCGTGGCCGGCCTGGACATCGCCGAGCGCCGGGTGCCGCAGGACGGCCGCACCCGGATCCGGGTCGACGACCACGACCTCGACACCCGGGTCAGCACGCTGCCCGCGCTGCACGGCGAGAAGGTCGTCATCCGGATCCTGACCCGGCCCGACGGCGTCGCGCCGCTGGAGGAGCTCGGCCTCGAGCCGGCCCAGCTCGACGTGCTGCGCCGCTCGCTGCTCGTCCCGCAGGGCCTGGTGCTCATCACCGGCCCCACCGGCTCGGGCAAGACCAGCACGCTCTACTCGGCGATCAACGCGGCGATGACGCCGGAGAAGAACGTCGTCACCCTCGAGGACCCGGTCGAGGTGCAGCTGCCCGGCATCAGCCAGGTTCAGGTCAACCCGCGCGCCGGGCTCACGTTCGAGTCCGGCCTGCGCTCGGTGCTGCGGCAGGACCCCGACGTCGTCCTCGTCGGCGAGGTGCGCGACGCCCAGACCGCCGAGCTGGCGCTCAAGGCGGCGCTCACCGGCCACCTCGTGCTCACCACCCTGCACACCTCCTCGGCCGTCGCCGCCCTCACCCGGCTGGTCGACATGGGCGTCGCCCCGTTCCTGGTCGCCTCGTCGCTGACCGCGGTGGTCGCCCAGCGGCTCGTCCGGGTCCCGTGCGCGACCTGCCGCGAGCCGTACGTGCCGGTCGAGGAGACCCTGAGCCTCCTGGGGCTGGGCGCGTCCGACCTCGCGGACGCCACCCCGGTGCGGGGCACCGGCTGCCCCGACTGCGGCGGCACGGGGTACCGCGGCCGCACCGCCGTGTACGAGGTGCTCGAGGTCGACGCCCCGATGCGCTCGACCCTGCTCTCTACCCCGACCGAGCACGCCGTCGGCGAGCGCGCCCGGTCCGCGGGCCTGGCGACCCTGCGCACCTCGGCGCTGGCCAAGGCCTGGCGCGGCGAGACCACCTTCGAGGAGGCGGTGCGGGTCACCCACGCCGACCACCAGGGCGGGATGGCGTGCCCGTCGTGCGACCGCGGCGTCGACCACGACATGCGCACCTGCCCGTGGTGCGCCTGCCCGCTCGGCCCGGAGGGCTGCGCCACCTGCGCCCGCCCGATGGAGCCGGACTGGAAGGTCTGCCCCTGGTGCCCGCCGGCCTGACCTGCGACGCCGCCCTGCCCGTGCAGGGGTGACCCCCGTCACGACCTACCCTGGAGGCATGCCCGTCCCCACGCTCGACGCCCTGCGCGACGCCCTCTCGCGCGTGCAGGACCCCGAGATCCGCCGTCCGATCACCGAGCTCGACATGGTCAAGAGCGTCGAGGTCGCGGACGACGGCGCGGTGGAGGTGCAGATCTACCTGACCGTCTCCGGCTGCCCGATGAAGGACCGCATCACCGCGGACGTCACCGGCGCCGTGCAGGCGCTCCCCGGCGTCACCTCGGTGAAGGTCGTCCTGGACGTCATGTCGGCCGAGCAGCGGGCCGGCCTCAAGGACAAGCTGCGCGGCGGGCAGGTCGAGCGCGAGGTGCCGTTCGCCCGTGCCGGCTCGCTCACCCGCGTGTACGCCGTCGCCTCCGGCAAGGGCGGCGTCGGCAAGTCGACGGTGACGGTGAACCTGGCCGCCGCGATGGCCGCCGACGGCCTGCGGGTCGGCGTGGTGGACGCCGACGTCTACGGCTTCTCGGTGCCGCGCATGCTCGGCGTCGAGCAGGCCCCGACCCGCGTCGACGACATGATCCTGCCGCCGGTGCAGCACGACGTGAAGGTCATCTCGATCGGGATGTTCGTGCCCGGCAACCAGCCGGTGGTGTGGCGCGGCCCGATGCTGCACCGCGCGCTGCAGCAGTTCCTCGCCGACGTGTTCTGGGGCGACCTCGACGTCCTGCTGCTCGACCTGCCGCCCGGCACCGGCGACATCGCCATCTCCGTGGCGCAGCTGCTGCCGTCGGCCGAGATCCTCGTCGTCACCACCCCGCAGCCCGCGGCCGCCGAGGTCGCCGAGCGCGCAGGGGCGATCGCGCTGCAGACCCACCAGCAGGTCGTCGGCGTGGTCGAGAACATGTCGTGGCTCGAGCTGCCCGACGGCTCGCGGATGGACGTGTTCGGCTCCGGCGGCGGCCAGCGCGTCGCCGACTCGCTCACCCGCTCGGTCGGCGCCTCGGTGCCGCTGCTGGGCCAGGTGCCCGTCGACGTCGCCCTGCGCGAGGGCGGCGACAGCGGCACCCCCGTCGTCCTCGGCCACCCCGACTCCCCCGCCGCCGTGGCGCTGCGCGGCGTGGCCCGCCAGCTCTCCCAGCGCGCCCGCGGCCTCGCCGGCCGCTCGCTCGGCCTCACCCCCGCCGGTCGCTGAGGCGGCTCCCGCACGCCGCCCCGTCCGGGCGATGACTTCCGCGCACCCGGCGGGTCATACTCCCTGACGGGCGCCGTCCTGCGCCCAACCCCCGGATCCGGTGCCCACGCCACCGGCGCAGCGGGGGCAGAGGGGGCCCGAGCCCCCGGGGCGCCGGTCGGTTCGTGACCCTCCCCCGGCGGGGTCGTGCGGGCGTGGGTCGTGCGACGCCGCCTGCGGAGAGGACGAACCGATGACCCAGCACCGACCCTTCAAGCGCCTGGTCCGGGCCCGGATGGCCCGCACCGGCGAGAGCTACACCGCCGCCCGCGCGCAGCTGCTCGCGCACCACGTCGGCACCGGTCCCGCGGCGCAGGCGCCGGAGACCGCCCCCCTGCCCACCTCGGACGACCGGCTGCGCGAGCGCACCGGCCGGGGCTGGGAGGAGTGGTTCGACCTGCTCGACGACGCGGGCATGCACGGCCGTCCGCACCGCGAGGTGTCGCGGTACCTCGCCGGGCTGCAGGGCGTCGACCCGCTCGCCTGGGACGCCCAGGTGGTGGTCAAGGGCTACGAGCGCGCCCGTGGCGGCCAGGAGGTCGGCCAGCACGAGGACGGGTTCGCCGTGCACGTCTCGCGCACCGTCGGCGCACCGTCCGCGCAGGTGCTCGAGGCGGTGGCCGACGAGGGGCGGCGGGCCGGGTGGCTCGGCGACCTGGCGCTGGTCCCCCGCCGCTCGACCTCCGCCCGACGGCTGCACTTCGACGTCCCGGACGGCGGCGGGCGGGTGCACGTGCAGGTGGACGCCAAGGGCGAGGACCGCACGACCGTCTCGGTCGAGCACGCCCGGCTCGCCGGCTCTGCGGCCGCCGATGCCGCCCGGGCCGCCTGGCGCGGCCGCCTCGACGCGCTGCGGGCGCTGCTCGAGGGTGGTGCGCGATGAGCGCCACCATCACCGAGACCGTGGTCGCCTGGGACCTCTCCGTGCTGGTGCCGCTCGCCGGGGCCGCGCTCGCGTTCGTCCTCGGCGGCGCCTGGTACGCGCTGCTCGGCGCACCCGCCGCCGCGGGTGCCGACGCGCCGCTGTCCCGTCCGGGCGGGCTCACCGCCCTGGTCGAGGTGGGCCGGTGCCTGGTGCTCGCCGCGGTCGTCACGGTGCTGGCGCTGCTCACCGGCAGCGGCACCTGGTGGCAGGGGCTGCTCCTCGGCGTCCTGCTGTTCGCCGGGTTCCCGCTCGTGCTGTGGACCGGCGCCGTGTGGCACGAGCGCACGCCGGTGCGCACCGCGCTGGTGCACGGCGGCGACTGGCTGGTGAAGCTGCTCGCCGTGGGCGCGCTGGTGGGCGCGCTCCTCTGAAGACCGGGCGTGGGGGCCCCCGGGAGGGGGTCCGACGTCACGCTCTTCGGGTTCGGATCAGGTCGCGTCGTCGTCGAACGGGGCCGGGCCGGTCGTGTCGCCCGGGCGGGAGGCACCGCCGCCCGGCCTGCTCGCGGGCCGCGCGGCCTTCTTCAGCCGGGAGTCGTCGGGCGCCTGGGCCGGCTCGGGGTCGTCCCAGGCGTCCTGCAGGGCCTCGCGGACGATGCGGCGGGGGTCGTACTGGCGCGGGTCGAGCTTCTGCCAGTCGACGTCGTCGAACTCCGGGCCGAGCTCGGCGCGCACCTGCTCGCGGGCGCCGGTGGCCATCCGGCGCAGCTCGCGGACCAGGCGGGCGAGCTGCTGGGCGTAGTGCGGCAGCCGCTCCGGGCCGATGACGAGCAGGGCGATCACCGCGATGATGACCAGCTCGCCGCCGTTCATCCCCAGCACGAGGCCTCCGTGTCCCGTGGACCGCGGTCCACTAGTCCGACTCGGCCTCGTCGAGGGTGACCTCGACCTCCCGCGGCTCGTCGTCGCCGCTGCGGACCGTCAGGCTCACCGTATCGCCCGGCTCCTGGGCGCGGATGCCGACGATCAGCTGGTCCGGCTCGGTGACCGGCCGGCCGTTGAACCCGGTGATGACGTCGCCGGGACGGATGCCGGCCGCGTCGGCGGGACCGTCCGGGGTGACGGCGTCCTGCTCCTCGGAGTCCTCGGTGACCCGGACGCCCTCGCCGGTGTAGCTGCGGTCCAGCAGCACGCCGATGATCGGGTAGGTCGCCTTGCCGGTGTCGATCAGCTGCTCCGCGGTGCGGGCCGCCTGCTTGGACGGGATCGCGAAGCCGAGGCCGATGTTGCCGGCGGCGTCGCTGCTCGGGTTGCGCGCGATCGCCGAGTTGATGCCGATGACCTGGCCGGCCATGTTCACCAGCGGACCGCCGGAGTTGCCCGGGTTGATCGCGGCGTCGGTCTGGATCGCGTTGATGAACGAGTTCTCGTCGGCCGGGCCGGCGGCCACGGGGCGGTTCAGCGCGCTGACGATGCCGGTGGTGACGGTCGACTCCAGGCCGAGCGGCGCGCCGATCGCGATCACCGGGTCGCCGACCACGACGTCGTCGGAGTCGCCGAAGTCCAGGGGCACCAGCCCGGTGCGGTCGACCCGCAGCACGGCGAGGTCGTAGTCGGCGGTGCGGCCCACGACCTCGGCGTCGGCCTCGGTGCCGTCGGAGAACACCACCCGGATCTCGCCGGCCTCGGCGGCCTCGGCGATCACGTGGTTGTTGGTGAGGATCAGCCCGTCCTCGCGCAGCACGAACCCGGACCCCGAGCCCTGGGCGGACGAGCTGGCGACCTCGATCGAGACGGTGCTCGGCAGCACCCGGGCGGCGACGTCGGCCACCGAGCCCTCCGGGCGGTCCGGGCCCGGGCCGGTCGCGACCGGGATGTCGGTGCCGCCACGGGCGCCGAGGCGGTCGGCCAGCTCGTCGCCGAGCAGGCCACCCATCACGCCGACCAGCAGGCACCCGAGCACCAGCCCGGTGGTGGCCAGCGCGCCGATGCCCCGGCGGCCGCGCGGGCCCTGCGGCGCCGCGTGCGCGGCGGGCGCGTCCCACGCGGTGGCGGCGGGCGGCGGCCAGGACGGCTGGTGCAGCGGCTCGGGCGAGGCGCCCCAGGACAGCTCCTCGCCGCGGTTCTCGGCGGGACCGTCGGCGGGACCTTCGGCCGGACGGTCGGCGACCCAGCCGTCGGCGGGCAGCGCTTGCGTGTCGTCCTGTCGCGCGACGGGCTGGGTGTCGGACGAGGCAGGGTGATCAGGTGCCCTGCTGTCGCCGGGGGGTCCCCAGGTGGGGTCGACCGCGGGGCCTTGCGTCATCGTCGTGCCCTCCGCTGTCGGTGACCTGCCGTGCCGGCGTGCTGGGTGGTCGTCGCCCCGACGACGAAACCAGCCTAGGCGGGTCAGGGCCGGGACGCCGCCCCGGCGTCGACGACGCGGATGCCGGTGTGGCTGCTGGTGGTGGCGGCGCCGCGGAGCACCGCGACGGCCGGCTGGACGAACGAGGTGGTCGACGACAGCGCGCCGCCGGGCAGCGCCCCGCTGACCGCCGAGGGCTCGCGCACGGGGCTGACGACACCGGCCAGCGCGCCCTGCGAGACGACGCCGACGCCGATCGCGCCGGCCGCGGTCAGCGAGACCGAGCCGAGCACGGCGGCGGTGAGCACCGACGGGCGGGCGCCGGGACGGCGTCCCTGGCCCAGGGTGCCGGTGGGCACGAACGACGGCTGCGGGACGGACCCGGTGACCGCGTCCGGGACCTGGTGCTGCCCCGCGTACGAGGACTGCTGCAGGGTCGGGTCGGACGTGGCGGCGAGCGCCATCAGCCCGGCCATCAGGTCGCCGCGCGGCGCGGGCACCTGGCAGGCGGCCGCACGCAGGGTGGCGCGCACCTGCTGCTCGCGGTGCACGACCGCGGCGCAGGCGGCGCAGCGCCCGAGGTGGGCGCGCACCTCGAGCTCGGCGGCCGCGGTGAGGCGGCCGTCGAGCAGCTCGCTGGCGCGCGACCCGACGTGCTGGCCACTCACGCAGTACCTCCGGACAGGCGGGGGACGAACCGGCGGCGGCGCGGTGCGGGGACCGGCTCGGGCTGGGCCACGCCGGGGGCGCGGTGCGCCAGCGCCTCGCGCAGCATGCCGCGGGCGCGGTGGATGCGGGAGCGGACGGTGCCCAGCTTGATGTCCAGGACGTCCGCGATCTCCTCGTAGGACAGCCCCTCGATGTCGCACAGCACCACGGCGGCGCGGAACTGCGGGGGCAGCTGGTCCAGGGCGGCCTGGACGTCCAGGTCGAGGTTGAGGTGCTCGAAGGCCCGCTCGGGGCCGGGCTCGCGGCCGGCGAGCCGGTCGCCGGAGTCGTCCGGCAGGGCGTCGAAGCGGATCCGCTGCTTGCGGCGCACCTGGTCCAGGAACAGGTTCGTGGTGATCCGGTGCAGCCAGCCCTCGAAGGTGCCCGGGGTGTAGGTCGACAGCGAGCGGAAGACCCGGACGAACACCTCCTGGGTGAGGTCCTCGGCGTCGTGCTGGTTGCCGGTCAGGCGGTAGGCGAGCCGGTACACCCGGGCGGAGTGGTCGCGGACGATCTCCTCCCACGTCGGCGGCACCCAGGGCTCGGGCCCTGCTGCCGGGCGCTGGTCGGCGGCCACGGCGGTCTGCGTCACGGCCTCATCACGTCCTGTCTGGGTCTCGGTTGTCCAGTGAGAACACCGGTGGACACCTCAGGGTTCCCACTCTTGCTGTGAGGACCCTGTGAAGGGCCTCGCCGGGTGTTCGGAGCCGGCGGCGGCGCGGGATTGGGTGGCCCTCGGGTTGCCTCCTGCGAGGGACGGACGGGACTAGGCTCGGTGCGCACCAGCGACGACACCAGGAGGCCGCCATCTCTGCCGGATCACCCGCGAGCCGGGCCTACGCCGAGGAGTTCGTCCCCGAGACCGAGGTGGTCGAGCGCGCCCGCGGGCGGGCCGCCGAGCTCGGCTGCGTGCCGATCGGCCCGGGCGGCGGGGCCGCGCTGCGCGTGCTCGCGGCCGCCGTGCGCGCCCGGTCGGTCGTCGAGATCGGCACCGGCGCCGGCGTCTCGGGCCTGTACCTGCTCGAGGGCATGGGCGACGAGGGCGTCCTGACCTCGATCGACATCGAGGCCGAGCACCAGCGCGCCGCCAAGGAGGCCTTCGCCGAGGCCGGGATCCGGCCGCAGCGCACCCGCCTCATCACCGGCCGTGGGCTCGAGGTGCTGCCGCGCCTCACCGACGGCGCCTACGACCTGGTGCTCGTCGACGCCGACAAGACCGACCTCGAGGCCTACCTCGCGCAGGCGCTGCGGCTGCTGCGCACCGGCGGCGTCCTCGCGGTCGACAACGCGCTGTGGAGCGGCAAGGTCGCCGACCCCGCCCAGCGCGACGAGCAGACCACCGCCATCCGCGAGCTCGGCAAGGCCGTGCGCCGCGACGAGACCCTGGTGAGCGTGATGCTGCAGGCCGGCGACGGCCTCCTGGTGGCCGTCAAGCGCTGACCTGCGGGTCAGGCGTCGAGCGAGCGCAGCCAGCCGAGCAGCAGCCGGGCGCCGTAGCCGGTGGCGCCCTTGTTCACCTCGTGCTCGTCCTTGTCCGCGCGCGAGGGGCCCGCCACGTCGAGGTGCGCCCAGCGCCGCTGCCCCACCAGCTCGCGCAGGAACAGCGCCGCGGCGATCGACCCGCCGCCGGCGAACCGGGTGCGGTCGGCGGTGACGTGGCGCAGGTCGGCGACGTCGGACTCGACCTCCACGGCGTAGTCGGCCACCAGCGGCATCCGCCAGGCCAGCTCGCCGGACGCCTCGCCCGCGGCGACCAGGTCGGCGGCCAGGTCGTCGTCCTCGCTGTACAGCGCCGCGTGCCGGCGGCCGAGGCCCATCGAGGCCGCTCCGGTGAGGGTGGCGACGTCGACCAGCACGTCCGGGTCGAGGTGCGCGTCGGCGTAGGCCAGCGCGTCGGCGAGCACCATCCGGCCCTCGGCGTCGGTGTTCGCGATCTCGACCGTGGTGCCGCCGTAGACGGTGACGACGTCGCCCGGACGGTACGAGCCGCCGCCGAACGCGTTCTCGGCCAGCGCGAGCAGCGCGGTGACACGGTGCGGCACGCCGTCGCGGGCGGCCGCGAGCACGGTGGCCAGGACGACGCCGGCGCCGCTCATGTCGGTCTTCATCGTCACCATGCCCTCGCGGGGCTTGATGCTGATGCCGCCGGTGTCGTAGGTGATGCCCTTGCCGACGAGCACCACGTGCCGGCCCATGCCGTCGCGGCCGGCGTCGGCCGGCGTCCAGGTGACCCGGACGAACGCGGGCGGGGTGGCGGAGCCTGCGCCGACCGCCACCAGGCCGCCGAAGCCCCGGGCGGCGAGCGCGTCGGCCTCGAGCACCTCGACCTCGAGCCCGGGCACGTCGCTGGCCAGGTCGACCGCGGTGCGCGCGACCCAGCCGGGGTTCTTCACCGACGACGGCGTGGACGCGAGGTCGCGCGCCAGCCAGGTGGCGCGGCAGGTCGAGACGGCGCGCTGCACCGCCTGCGCGACGTCGGCGTCGCCGGCCGTGCCGAGCAGCACCAGGGTGCCGACGGGGCCGGGCGGCGTGCTCGTCCCGGTGCGGGGGGTCTGGTACGCCCCGAGCAAAAGGCCCTCGACGAGGGCGGCGACGTGCTCGGCGTCCTGCCCTGCGGCGAGGCCGACCGCCACGCGCTCCTGACCGGCGAGCGAGCGGCCGAGACCCGCGCCGGCGCGGCGCAGCGAGCGGACCGAGCCGTCCCCGGTGCCGACCAGCACGAGGCGGCGGGGGCCGTCGTCCGCCCCGGTGGGCGGAACCGGGAACGCGAGCACCGACCCGGCCGCCCCGGTGAAGCGCGCGTCGTCCGCGACGGTGGCCAGGTCGAGCCCGTGGGCGTCGAGCGCCTCGGCGGTGCCGGGGCCGGCGACGGGGCCCTCGGCCCCGCTGCCGACCGGCAGCGCGAGCACCGCGGCGCCGGGGTCAGCGGCACCGTGGTCAGTGGCACCGGGGTCAGCGGCAGCGGGGCCAGCGGCGAGCAGCAGGGCGGGCAGGGCCCGCTCGACCAGGTGGTCCGCTGTCGTCTCGGCTGTCGCGGCGGAGGGCACGGCGGGGGTCACGGCGCACCACCCTAAGTGACAGGGCAGAGGACACCGCAGATGACGCAGCAGGGCCCGGCACCGGGGGCGTCCCCGGGCCGGGCCCGTCGTGCGAGCTGTGGTTGCTCCTCGCGCGGTCGGCGTCTCAGCCGACGGCGGAGGTCAGTGCGTCCCCGAGCGCGGTCGCCTCGTCGGGAGTCATCTCCACGACCAGCCGTCCCCCGCCCTCCAGCGGCATCCGCAGGATGATGCTGCGTCCCTCCTTGGTCACCTCGAGAGGGCCGTCACCCGTCCTCGGCTTCATGGCCGCCATCAGCGGTACCCCTTCCTGTGTCGGTCCCGCCCACGACCAACTGCCGGCGGGCAGCCCCGGTGCCCGGCGGACGCCGGACGGCGAGTGGGTGCCATTATCCCGTGCGAGCACGCCGGAGCGAAACCGGACGAGGCCGGTCGGAGGACCGCCGCCCCGCCGCCGTCGCCCGGTCGACCGAACCGGGAGGCAGTCAGGTGGGCGATCAGGTGGGCGCGCTGGTGCGGTACGAGGTGTCCGAGGGCGTCGGGACCGTCACGTTCGACCGTCCGGACGCGATGAACGCGCTCGACATCGCGACCAAGGAGCAGCTGCTCGCCGCCGTCACCGCGGCCGCCGACGACCCGCAGGTGCGCTGCCTGCTGCTCACCGGCACCGGCCGGGCGTTCTGCGTCGGCCAGGACCTGCGCGAGCACGTCCGGCTGCTCCAGGCACAGGACCCCTCGCTCTGGAGCACGGTGCCGGACCACTACAACCCGGTCGCGACGGCGCTGGCCACGATGGACAAGCCCGTGGTCGCCGGCGTCAACGGCGTGGCCGCCGGGGCCGGGGCGTCGATGGCGATGGCGGCCGACCTGCGCATCGTCGCGGCCTCCGCCGGGTTCAACCTGGCGTTCGCCGGCGTGGCCCTGTCGGCCGACACCGGCGCCTCGTACCACCTGCCCCGGCTGGTGGGCGTCGGTCGCGCCAAGGACCTGCTGCTGCGCCCGCGGACGGTCGGCGCCGAGGAGGCGCTCGCCCTCGGCCTGGCCACCGAGGTGGTGCCGGACGACCAGCTCGCCGACCGCGCCCGCGCCGTCGCCGTCGAGCTCGCCGCCGGCCCGACGCTGGCGTTCGCGGCGATCCGCAAGGTCGTGGCCTACTCCGCCGAGCACACCCTCGAGGAGTCGTTGCAGCACGAGGCGGAGTGGATGGCGCGCACCGGCGGCAGCGCCGACCACGGCGAGGCGGTGCAGGCGTTCCTCGGCAAGCGCCCGCCGCGGTTCACCGGACGCTGAGCGCCCGCTGCTCCTGCTCCTCGGGACCCCTGGTCAGGGCGGGTAGTCGCTCGGCGGCGAGAACACCCACAGCACGCTGACCCACTGCCACTGCAGCCATACCGAGACGGCGAACCAGGCGGTCAGCAGCACCACGCGGAGCCAGCCGCGCACGGCCGTCACCAGCGCCAGCGCGAGCGGGAAGAACAGCAGCAGGAAGCGCGGCAGCGAGGTGAAGGGGTCGAGCACGGCGGCCAGGTACAGCGCGTACGCGGCGCACCAGGCCCACAGCTCCACCCCCAGTGCTCGGGCCGGACGGCTCGCGAGCACCGCCACCACGCCGACCACGACCGCCAGCAGGAGCGGCAGCGCCCAGGCGCCGAGGCCCCACCGGTCGAGCACGTAGCGGGCCATCCATGCCCAGGGCGTGAAGTACTCCATCTCGTCCTGCACCCGCCACGAGACCTGCACGGCGGTGTACCCGTCCGGACGCCCGGCGGCCACCGCGGTCGCGGCCGGCATCGCCAGCGAGGCCGCCGCGCTGACCGCCCCGAGCAGCACGACCTTCGCGACCTCGACGGGCGGGAACGGGTCGTCCTCGCGCTCGCGCCACCGCACCACCAGGTGCGCCAGGACCACGAGCCCGAACGGGACGGCGGCCGGCCGGGTCAGCCCGAGCACCGCGACCGCCGGCAGGGCGGCCAGGTACCGGCGGGTGACCAGCAGGTACAGGGACGCGGCCAGCGCCAGCACGCACAGCGCCTCGCTGTAGGAGTACTGGAGCACCGGCGCGGTCGGGAAGACGCCGAGGACGGCGACGCCCAGCAGCGCCTCGGTGCGGGTGGCCCGGTGGCGGAACAGCCGGTAGACCAGCACCGCCGCGGCGAACCCGCAGAGCAGGCTCACGGTCGGTGCGACGTCGCGGAACCCCAGCCCGGTGACGGCCTGGACCAGCCGGACCAGCGCCGGGTAGGCCGGGAAGAAGGCCCACTCGGACTGCGTCGGCTCCCCCGCGGCGTCGACCGGCAGCGGCACCGGGTAGCCCTGCTCGGCGATCACCCGGTACCGGTCGCCGTCCCACATCGAGACGAAGTCGCCGTACGGCGGGTCGGTCGGCGCCCACAGGCTGCCGAGCTGGGACGGCGCGGCGGCCAGCGTGAACGCCGTCGCCACCAGCCGGGTGAGGCCGTAGACGGCGAGCGCGGCGACCCACCCGGGCACCCGCTGCCACCACGGCCGGGGGTCCTGGACCGCCTCGTCGGCCGGGGCCCGCGTCGAGGTCCCGCTCACCCGCCGCCGCCGTCGGCCCGGCCGCCCTCGCCACGGGCGTGGCAGCCGGCGAGGTGGTCGTCGACCAGCCCGCACGCCTGCATGCCGGCGTAGGCCGTGGTCGGCCCGACGAAGACGAAGCCGTGCCGCTTGAGCTCCTTGGCCAGCGCCGTCGAGGCCGGCGTGGTGGCCGGGACGTCGGCGAGGGTGCGCGGCGCCGGGCGCGTGGCCGGGTCGGGGGCGAACGACCAGAACAGGGCGTCCAGGCCCGGGCCGTCGCGCAGCCCGAGGACGGCGCGGGCGTTGGTGATGGCGGCGTCGACCTTGGCGCGGTTGCGGACGATGCCGGCGTCGGCCATCAGCCGGGCGCGGTCGTCGTCGCCGAACCGGGCCACCACCTCGGGGTCGAACCCGGCGAAGGCCGCCCGGAAGCCCTCGCGCTTGCGCAGGATGGTGAGCCAGGACAGGCCGGACTGGAACGCCTCGAGGGTGATCCGCTCGAACAGCGCGTGCTCGCCGTGGACCGGCCGGCCCCACTCGGTGTCGTGGTACCCGACGTACTCCGGTGCCGACGCGCCCCACCGGCAGCGGTCCAGCCCGTCCGGACCCGTGACCAGGTCCGGCAGCGCCTCAGCCACGCGACCGCTCGGCGTCGGCCAGCAGCCGCCGCACGACCCGGCCGAACACGACCCGGCTCGGAAGCGCGCCGACGGCACCGACGACCGGCGCCAGCCGCTGCGGCCCCACCTCGATCGTCTCGGTCCACACCACCCGCGACCCGGCGCCGTCGGGGTGCACCTCGACCTCCGCCCCGCCGCGCAGCACCCCGCGCTTGACCACCGTCGCCCGGCCGCTGCCGCCGTCCGCGGGCGGCTCCCAGCGGGTGACCTCCATCGGGTCGTCGAAGCCCACCGATCCGAGCGCGGTCGTGGCGGTGAAGCGGGTGCCCACGCCACCGGCGTCGTGGACGACCCGCACCGTGGTGAGCGGGACGTGCCGGCCGTGCGCGGGCCAGTCGGTGACCGCGGCGAAGGCCCGGTCCGGCGGCAGCGAGGTGGTGGCGACCACCGTGACGGCGCCCACGCTCAGCGCCCCGGCCCGAAGCCGGCGTCGGCACCGGCCTCGTCCCGGGCCTCGTCCCGGGCCTCGTCCTGGGCCTGGACGCCGTCGTCCTCGACCGGCTCGACGGGCTGGGCCGGCTGCTGCTCGCGCAGCGCGGCGCGCAGCCGCTCCAGCTCGGCGTCGCGCTCGCGGAGCTCGTGCTGCACCCGGTCGAGGGCGGCGTCGACCTCGTCCATCCGGTAGCCGCGCAGGCCGACCGAGAAGCGCGCCCGGGCCAGGTCGGTGTCGTCCAGACGCCGCTCGGGCAGGGCGTTGTCGCGCCGCGAGCGCACCGGCTCGTCCAGCCCGCCCTGCACCCGCCCGACCGCGACCGCGGCGACGACGCCGACGACCGCGACGGCCACCAGGAGCAGGATGAGGTCCACGTCCGGCATCGTGCCATGCTGGCGCCGTGACGAGTCCCGTGCCCGACCCGTCCGCCCCCCTGCGCCTCGGCCGGCACGAGTTCGGCCGCGAGCGGCGGCTGGTGATGGCGATCGTCAACCGGACGCCGGACTCCTTCTACGACCGCGGCGCGACCTTCGCCGAGCAGGCCGCCCTCGACCGCGTCGACCTCGTGGTCTCCCAGGGCGCCGACGTGCTCGACGTGGGCGGGGTCAAGGCCGCGCCGGGCCAGGAGGTCACGGTCGCGGAGGAGATCGACCGCACGGCGCCGTTCGTCGCGACCGTCCGCGAGCGCTACCCCGACCTGGTGATCAGCGTCGACACCTACCGCGAGCCGGTGGCCCGCGCGGTCTGCGAGGCGGGCGCCGACCTGCTCAACGACACCTGGGGCGGGGTCGACCCCGGCGTCGCCCGGGTCGCGGCCGAGCACGGCGCCGGGCTGGTCTGCGCGCACGCCGGCGGCGCGGTCCCCCGCACCCGCCCGCACCGGGTGGGATACGACGACGTCGTGGCCGACGTGCTGCGCCGCACGACGACGCTGGCCCGCACCGCCGTCGAGGCCGGGGTCGACCCGACCCGCCTGGTGATCGACCCGGCGCACGACTTCGGCAAGAACACCTGGCACTCGCTCGAGGTGACGCGGCGCCTGGACGAGATGGTCGCGACGGGCTGGCCGGTGCTGGTCTCGTTGTCCAACAAGGACTTCGTCGGCGAGGCGATCGGGCGGCCGCTCACCGAACGGCTCGTCGGGACGCTCGCGACCACCGCCGTCAGCGCGTGGCACGGCGCGATGGTGTTCCGCGTGCACGAGGTGGCCGAGACCCGGCAGGTGCTCGACATGGTGTCGGCCATCGCCGGCGAGCAGCCGCCGGCGCTCACCGTCCGCGGCCTGGCCTAGTCGTCCTGACCGGGCACGTCGGCGCGCAGGTGCGCACCGGCCACCACGTACAGCACGCCGAACGGGTCGCCTGTCCACCGGGTCGCGAGCGTGGCGCCCTGGCCGAGCGCGCCGGCGAGCGCCTGCCACGCGGCCAGGCCGTGCACCCACAGCTCCGCGGCCAGGGCCGGGTCGACGGCGAGCACGCCGTCGAGGTCGGTGCCCACCGCGGCGAGCAGCGCGTCGTCGAACGGCGCGGCACGCGGGTCGATGTGGCCCGGCGCCTTCTCGGTGCGGCACGCGGTCCCCTCGGCCAGGACGAGGTACCCCGCTCGGCCGTCGCCCCCGGTGGCGGCACCGGCGCCCGCAGCGTCCTGCGGAGGGGTGCCGGGAGCGACGGCGACGAACCGGCGGGGGCCGTCCCAGCCCGCGGCGTCGAGCAGCACGCTCGCCACCGCGAACGGCAGCGGCACGTCCGCCCTGCCGGCTCGCTCCGCGGTGCCGGCCCCGACCGCCCAGCGGTGCAGCCCGAGCTCGGCGCCCACCTCGTGCTCGCCGGACGGCTCGGCCTCCGCGAGCACCACCACCTCGTCCGGACGGGCGGCCACGAGGTCGGCCACGACGCCGGCGACGGCCGACCGCAGGTCGGGCACCGGGTCGGTGCGGCCCGTGAGCCCCGGCAGCAGCAGCGGCGCGGACGGCACGACGGCCACCGGCACGCCGGCCGAGGGTGCTGCCGCGCCGCTCACTCGACCACCTCGGCGCCCGGCCGCAGGTGCGGCTCGCGACCGAGGTGCGCCTCGACCAGGTCGAGCGCCTCCTCGGGGGTGCGGGCCCACTGCAGCGCGTCGCGGGCCCCGGGCCGGACGAAGCCGGTCTCCTCCAGGTGGTCGACCATCGCCTCGAGCGGGTCGAGCAGGCCGGTGGGGTCGCACACCACCACGGGCTTGTCGTGCATGCCGAGCGAGCGGGCCACCCACACCTCGAACAGCTCCTCGAGGGTGCCGAGGCCGCCGGGGAGCACGACGAACGCGTCCGCCCGCTCGTCCATCAGCGCCTTGCGCTCTCGCATGCCCGGCGTGACGACGAGCTCGTCGGCGTCGTCGTCCGCGACCTCGAGGCCGACCAGGGCCTCGGGGATGACGCCGAGGGTGTGCGCGCCGCCGGCGCGGGCGGCGCGGGCGACCGCGCCCATCATCGAGACCCGGCCGCCGCCGGAGACCAGTGAGTGGCCGCGCTGCGCCAGCAGGGTGCCGAGCCGGTCGGCGAGCTCCACGTGCTGCGGGTCGATGGACAGCGAGCTGGAGCAGAACACGCAGACGGCCGCCACGGCGCCATCCTGCCAGCGCCCTGCCTGCCCGCCGACCGGCGGGCGCCGCTCAGGCCGGCGGGAGGAACGGCGAGGTAGACCGCGGGGGCGGTACGGCGGTCAGGTGCGTCCCTGGGCCGGGCTCGCCTCCGTCCGGGACGAAGCCGCCGTCGGCGGCCGCGACCGCCGCGCCGGTGAGGGCGCGCACCATGTCGGGGACGTCGGACGGCGCGACCCGCAGCGTGCCGATGCAGCGGTCGCCGTCCCACAGGCTCAGCACGACCCGGCCGAGCTCGGGGTGCGAGGAGACCCGCAGCGCGCGGCCCGGGCGGTCGCGGCCCAGCACGACGCCACCGTGGGCGGGGGCCGGGCGCACTGACATCTGCCGATTGTGCGCCGCCGCGTGGTCGCGCGTCTACGGCTCCGGGCGGGAGACGGGCGCGGTGGCCTGCTCGGGGGCGCCCTCGAGCATCCAGCGCACGGCTTCGGCGGGGTCGTCGGTCAGGCGCACGAGGTCGAGGTCGGCGGGGCCGATCGCGCCGCGGCCCAGCACGGTGCCGCGCAGCCAGTCCAGCAGCCCGGACCAGTACGCCGTCCCCACGAGGACGATCGGGAACGAGGTGACCTTGCGGGTCTGCACCAGCGTCAGCGCCTCGAACAGCTCGTCGAAGGTGCCGAAGCCGCCGGGCAGCACGACGAAGCCCTGGGCGTACTTGACGAACATCGTCTTGCGGGCGAAGAAGTAGCGGAAGTCGACGCCGAGGTCGACGAACTCGTTCATGCCCTGCTCGAACGGCAGCTCGATCCCGAGCCCCACCGAGCAGCCGCCCGCCTCGCGGGCGCCGCGGTTGGCCGCCTCCATCGCGCCGGGGCCGCCGCCGGTGATGACGGCCAGGCCTGCCTCGGCCAGCAGCCGGCCGACCTCGACCCCGAGCGCGTAGTCGGGGTGGTCGCGCGGCGTGCGCGCCGAGCCGAAGACGCTGACGGCAGGGCCCAGCTCGGCGAGCGCGCCGAAGCCCTCGACGAACTCGCTCTGGATCCGCAGCACCCGCCACGGGTCGGTGTGCACCCAGTCGGCGGGGCCGTGGCTGTCGAGCAGGTGCTGGTCGGTCGTCTCGCCGGTGACCTCCTGCCCGCGCAGGGTCACCGGACCACGCCGGCGGGTGCCTGGGTCGATGGGCTCGCTCACGCGCCCACCCTAGGGGCGGTGGCGGGCGGCCACGCGGCGAGCGGTCCCCGGCCGCCACGGGAGGACGGGTGCTCCGTCCGGGTGCCGGCGCCCAGGTCCGCCCACGACGGCTGCCTGCGCCACCTAGCCTCGGCGCCATGGGTGCTCGGGTCAGCCTCGTCGGTGCGGTGGTGGTCGCCTCGGCGGCGGGCCTGCTCGGGAGCGGCACCGCGTTCGCCGCCGGCTTCGCGATCGGGCGGATCACCGACGACCCGCCGTCCACGCCGGCGGCGGCACGACCGGCTGCGGTGTCGCCCGACCTGCGGGCCGGCCGCGGGCTGCCCGAGCCGCCGGCTCCCGAGCTGCCGCGGGTGACCCTGCAGGTGCACGGCGACGGGTGCGGCGTGATCCGGCCCGAGCTGGCGGACGAGCCGCACGGTCTCGGGTGGAGCGTCACCGACGCCGACGGCTTCGAGGTGCTGCAGCGCAACGCCGTGGGTGAGACCCACTACCGGTACTTCCAGAGCGGCACGTACACGATGGAGCTCGTCGCCTGGGACGGGCAGACCTACTCGCCGATCAGCGACGCGGTGACCATCACCTGCTGAGCCGCGGGCTCAGCTCGTCCGCTGGCCGGGCTCGCCGCGCAGCCACGCGGCGAGCACGTCGCGGCAGCGGGTGATCGCGGCGGCGGGGCAGTGCTCGTCGTCGGTGTGCGACAGCGAGGGGTCGGCGGGGCCGAAGTTGACCGCGGGGACGCCCATCTCGCTGAAGCGGGCCACGTCGGTCCAGCCGTACTTGGGCTTCGGCTCGCCGCCGACGGCCGCGACGAACGCCGCGGCTGCGGGGTGGTCGAGCCCCGGACGCGCGCCGGCGGCGGCGTCGGTGAGCGTGACCTCGAAGCCCTCGAACAGCTCGCGGACGTGCTGCTCGGCCTGCTGCACCGAGCGGGCCGGCGCGAACCGGTAGTTGACCGACACCACGCACTCGTCCGGGATCACATTCCCGGCGACGCCGCCGCGGATGCCGACGGCGTTGAGGCACTCGCGGTAGACCAGCCCGTCGACCTCGACCTCGGCCGGCTCGTAGGCGCGCAGGCGTCCGAGGACCTCGCCGGCGGCGTGCACCGCGTTCACGCCGGTCCACGCCCGCGCCGAGTGCGCCCGCACGCCGGGCACCCGGACGTCGACCCGCAGGGTGCCGTTGCACCCGCCCTCGACGGTGCCGGACGACGGCTCGCACAGGATCGCGAAGGACCCCTCGAGCCAGTCGGGGTGGTTCCGGGCGATCCGGCCGAGCCCGTTCAGCTCGGACTCGACCTCCTCGTGGTCGTAGAACACCCACGTGACGTCGTGCACCGGCTCGCTCACCGCTGCTGCCACCGAGAGCTGCACCGCCACACCGGACTTCATGTCGGCGGTCCCGCGGCCGTAGAGGACCCGCTCGTCCTCGCCGCCCTCGCCGCGGCGGTCCTCGCCCTCGACCCGGGTCGGCAGGTTCGGCTGCGGCGCGCGCAGCGGCACGGTGTCGAGGTGGCCGGCCACGACCACGCGCTCGGGCCGTCCGAGCCGGGTGCGCGCCACCACGGCGTCGCCGTCGCGCAGCACCTCCAGGTGCAGGGAGGCCATCAGCGCCTGCTGCACCGCGTCGGCGATGCGGGCCTCGTCCCCGCTGACGGACTCGATGTCGCACAGGTCGCGGGTGAGCTGCACGACGTCGCCGGTGAGGTCCAGTTCCACGCGCCCGACCCTACGGCGCCGGGTCCGGACGAGCCCGCCGACTACCCTGGCGTGCATGCCCGCCGACGACGAGAACCCGCGCACCGCCTGGGGCCACGGCCTGGCCACGCTCACCCCCGACGGCACGGTGCTGGACACCTGGTTCCCCTCCCCCGCCCTGGGCACCGCGCCCGACGGTGCGCAGCCGGAGGCCGACCTCGCCGCGCTCGCCGGCGAGGACGCCGACCGCGGCGTGCGCACCGAGGTGCGCCTGGTGCATGCCGACCTCGACGCCCCGCCCGCCGACGCGTCGGACGCCTACCTGCGGCTGCACCTGCTCTCGCACCGGCTCGCGCGCCCGAACACGATCAACCTGGACGGCGTCTTCGGCGTCCTGGCCAACGTGGTGTGGACCAGCGCCGGCCCGTGCCCGGTGGACGGCTTCGAGCGGACGCGGCTGCGGCTGCGCGCCCGGGGCGGTGCGACGCTGCAGGTGCTCGGCGTCGACAAGTTCCCGCGGATGACCGACTACGTGCTGCCGTCCGGCGTCCGCGTCGCCGACGCCGACCGCGTGCGCCTGGGCGCCCACCTCGCCGAGGGCACGACCGTGATGCACGAGGGCTTCGTGAACTTCAACGCCGGGACGCTCGGCACCGCGATGGTCGAGGGACGCATCTCGGCCGGTGTCGTGGTCGGCGACGGGTCCGACGTCGGCGGCGGCGCCTCGATCATGGGCACGCTGTCGGGCGGCGGCAAGGAGCGGATCAGCATCGGCTCGGGCTGCCTGCTCGGGGCGAACGCCGGCATCGGCATCAGCCTCGGCGACGACTGCGTGGTCGAGGCCGGGCTGTACGTGACGGCGGGCACGAAGGTGACGGTGGTCGGGGGCGACGCCGACGGCACGGTGGTCAAGGCGGCGGAGCTGTCCGGCCGCAGCGGCCTGCTGCTGCGCCGGAACTCGCGCACCGGCGCCGTCGAGGTGCTGGCCCGGACGGGGACCACGGGCGCGGTGGAGCTGAACGCCGCGCTGCACGCGAACTGACGTGGCGGCACCTCCCCGGACCCGCCGCGACGCCTGGCGCCGCCGCGCCGTCGCGGCCGCCGTCGTGGTCGGCCTGGCGGGCGCCGGCGTGGTCGCCGGCCAGGCCCTGTTCGACGCCCGCTACGTGCCGCCGCTGCGCGAGACCTGCGTCGCGACCGTGGACGGCACGGGGTACGAGCTCGACCCGGACCAGGCCGCGAACGCCGCGCTGATCACCGCCATCGCGGTGCAGCGCGCGATGCCGGCGCGGGCGGCGACGATCGCGATCGCGACCGCCATCCAGGAGTCGAAGCTGCGCAACATCGACTACGGCGACCGCGACTCCCTCGGCCTGTTCCAGCAGCGGCCGTCGCAGGGCTGGGGCACCGAGGCGCAGGTGATGGACCCCGTCTACGCCACCAACGCGTTCTACGACGCGCTCGCGAAGGTGGACGGGTACGAGTCGATGGAGATCACCGTCGCCGCGCAGGAGGTTCAGCGCTCGGGCTTCCCCGAGGCGTACGCCGACCACGAGCCGGAGGGGCGCGCCTTCGCCTCGGCCCTCACCGGCTACTCGCAGGCCTCGCTGCACTGCCGGCTGCGAGGCGCCGACGACGCCGGCGCCCCTGCCGACAAGGTCACGGCCGTCCGCACGGCGCTGGACGCCCAGCTCGGGGCGCTCGGGTGGGCGGCGGGCCAGGACGCCGCCACGACCACCGCCCCGGTGGGGGCCGACGAGGCCGCGCAGCGCCGCGCGTGGGCGGCGGCGCACTGGGCGGTCGCGAGCGCCGACGAGTACGACGTCGTCCGCGTCCAGGTGGGAGACCGGGTCTGGGACCGCGGCGACCAGGGCTGGACGCAGGTCGGCGGCGCCGAGGCGCCGCCGACCGTGAGCATCACCGTGGCCGGGACGACCACGGGCTGAGCGAGGGAGCCGGTCTCAGCGCTGCGAGACCGGGACGTACGGGCGCTCGGTGGCGCCGGTGTAGACCTGCCGCGGGCGGCCGATCTTGGTCTGCGGGTCGTTGATCATCTCGCGCCACTGGGCGATCCAGCCGGGCAGCCGGCCCAGCGCGAACAGCACCGTGAACATCCGGGTCGGGAAGCCCATCGCCTTGTAGATCAGGCCGGTGTAGAAGTCGACGTTCGGGTAGAGCTTGCGCTCGACGAAGTAGTCGTCGGCCAGCGCGATCTCCTCGAGCCGCAGCGCGATCTCGAGCCGCTCGTCGACCGCGCCCATCTTGCTGAGCAGCTCGTCGGCGGTCTTTTTGATGATCGCGGCGCGCGGGTCGTAGTTCTTGTAGACCCGGTGGCCGAAGCCCATCAGCCGGACGCCGTCCTCCTTGTTCTTCACCTTGTTCATGAAGGTGTCGACGTCGTCGCCGCTGGCCTGGATCTTGTCGAGCATCTCCAGCACCGCCTGGTTGGCGCCGCCGTGCAGCGGGCCGAACAGCGCGTTGATGCCGGCCGAGACCGAGGCGAACAGGTTGGCCTGGCTCGAGCCGACGAGGCGCACGGTCGAGGTGGAGCAGTTCTGCTCGTGGTCGGCGTGCAGGATCAGCAGCTGGTCCAGCGCCTTGGCCATCACCGGGTCGACCTCGTACGGCTCGGCCGGGAACCCGAACGTCATCCGCAGGAAGTTCTCGCCGAGGCCGAGGGAGTTGTCGGGGTACAGGAACGGCTGGCCCACCGACTTCTTGTACGCGTACGCCGCGATCGTCGGCAGCTTCGCGAGCAGCCGGACGGTCGAGATCTCGACCTGCTCGGCGTCGAACGGGTTCAGGCTGTCCTGGTAGAAGGTCGACAGCGCCGACACCGCGGAGGACAGCACCGGCATCGGGTGCGCGTCGCGCGGGAAGCCGTTGAAGAACGCCTTGAGGTCCTCGTGCAGCAGGGTGTGCCGGCTGATCCGCTGCGCGAAGTCGTCGAGCTCGGTCTGGGTCGGCAGCTCGCCGTAGATCAGCAGGTAGCAGACCTCGACGAAGGTCGAGCCCTCGGCGAGCTGCTCGATCGGGTACCCGCGGTAGCGCAGGATCCCCTCGTCGCCGTCGATGTAGGTGATCGCCGAGCTGCACGACGCGGTGTTGACGAAGCCGACGTCGAGGGTGACGTGGTCGGTCGTCTTCAGCAGCTTCGAGACGTCGACGCCGCTCTGCCCGTCGGTGGCGGGCACGACCGGCAGCTCGAGCTCTCCGCCGTCGTAGCGCAGGGACATGGCACCGCTGGTGGTGGTCGTGGTGTCGTTCTCTGGCACGGGGGGCCTCCTCGGACGGTGGACCTCGAAACTACCGGGCGGTACCGCGGCCCGGCCATCCAGGACCCCCCTCGCGACGCCCCCGGCCCTCCACCAGGACAGAGAGGACCCCCGCGGCTCGCGGCCGCGGGGGTCCTGCGTGGTGCGGGACGACGGGTCAGGCGCGCTCCCCCCGTCGGCGCGACCCCGCCACCAGCACCGCGCCGGCGGCGGTCAGCAGCGCCGACGCCGCCAGCAGCGGGCCGGCACCGGCAGCCGCGCCGGTGCGGGCCAGGGCGTCGGCCCGGACCGGAGCCGCGACCGTCGTGACCCGCTCCTCGTCGCGGACGAACCCGGCCGGCTCGCCGCCGCCGACACCACCGGTGCCACCCGTGCCGCCGGTGCCACCCGCGCCGCCCGCGCCGCCGGACGGCGTGCCCGGACGGACCGGCGGGGCGGCGACCACGGACAGCACGCGGCCGAGGTCGAAGCTCAGCTCGTCGGCGCCGGCGAGCTCGTAGCCCTCGTCGGCCACCACGGTCACCACGACCCGGCCGGACCCGGTGTAGGTGCCCGGCGGGACCTCCTCGCCGTCGACGAGGAACCGCACGCCCTCGATCGCGGGGATCGTGTAGGTGCCCGCGGTGGTGCCGCGGCTCGGCACGACCTCGAGGTCGGGGACGGCCACCGCCACGGCCTCGACGGCGGGGTCGAAGACCAGGGTGAAGGTGCCCGGGCCGTCGACCGCGTAGCCCGGTGCCGCGACGACGGTCACCACGACGGTGCGCGTGGCCGGGTAGGTGCCCGGCGCGACCGGCTGCCCGTCGACCAGGTAGGTGATGCCCGGGACGACCGGCAGCGTGTAGGTGTCGTGCGTCGTGCCGCCCTTGTCCTGGTGCCCCGGCGCGACCGGCGAGACCGCCTGCAGGTCGGTGAAGACCAGCGAGAAGGTCGCGGGGCCGGTCAGCTCGTAGCCGTCCTCGGCCTCGGCCGTCACCACGACGGTGCCGGTGCCGGGGTGGGTCCCCGCCGCGACGACCGTCCCGCCGACGAGGTAGCGCACGCCGACCACGGACGGGACGGTGAAGGTGTCGGACGCGGTGCCGAAGTCGTCGACCTGGGTGGGCGCCGCGGCGGCGACCTGGTGGATGTCGGTGAACACCAACGAGAACGAGGTCGGGCCGCTCAGCACGTAGCCGTCCTCGGCCACCGCGGTGACCACCACCGTGCCTGTGCCGGCGTGGGTACCGGCCGCGACGTCGGTGCCGTCGACCTGGTAGCGCACGCCCGTGGTGGAGGCGACGGCGTAGGTGTCGCCGTCGGTCCCGTAGCCGTCGACCTGCGTCGGGGCGACGGGCGTCGCGAGCCGGATGTCGGTGAACTCCAGCGTGAACGAGTCCGGACCGGTCAGCTCGTAGCCCGGCTGAGCCACCGCGGTGACGACGACCGTGCCGGTGCCGGGGTGGGTGCCGGCGGCGACGTCGGCGCCGTCGACCTGGTACGTCACGCCCATGGTGGTCGGGACGGTGAAGGTGTCGCCGTCCGTGCCGTAGCCGTCGACCTTGGTGGGCTCGACCGCGGAGGCCTCGCGGATGTCGGTGAAGGGCAGCGAGAACGACGTCGGCCCGGTCAGCTCGTAGCCGGGCTGGGCCACCGCCGTGACGACCACGGTGCCCGTGCCCGGGTGGGGTCCGGCGGCGACGTCCGCGCCGTCGACCTGGTACGTCACGCCGGTGGTCGTCGGCACCGTGAAGGTGTCGCCGTCGGTGCCGTAGCCGTCGACCTGGGTCGGCGCCTGCGCCGAGACCAGGGTGATGTCGGTGAAGGCCAGCTCCCACGAGGTCGGACCGTCGGTGAGGACGTAACCCGTTGCGGCCGAGGCGGTCACGACGACGGTGCCGACGCCGGGGTGGGTGCCGTGCACGACCGGCACGCCGTCCACCTGGTACTCGACCCCGGTGACGGCCGGGACGGTGAAGGTGTCGTCGGCGGTGCCGTAGGTGTCGTGCTGGGTCGGCGCGACCGCGGTCGCGGGCTGCACGTCGGTGAACGTGTGCGACCAGCTGCTCGTGCCGCTGATCTCGTAACCCTCCTCGGCCACGGCGGTGACGGTGACCGTCCCGGTGCCCGGGAAGGTCCCGGCGCCGGTGACGACGCCGCCGACGCGGTACTCGACGCCGAGCGTGCTCGGCACCGTGTACTCGTCGTCCTGCGAGCCGTACGGGTCGGCGAACGTCGTCGCGGCCGGGGTCACCAGCGTCTTCGCGGCCTGGGCGCCGGCCTTGCACTCCGCGCCGACGTCGTTGACGTGGCCGATCCGGAGGTTGTCGATCAGGACGGTCGAGTCGAGCCCGCCGTCCGCCTGGTCGAAGATGGTGAAGTAGAGGCTGTGGGGGCCGGGCGTCAGCGGCGTGGCCGCGGTGAGGATGTCCGTCGCGCCGTCGTAGGAGGTGCCGGCCGCGTTCGTGGCGTTGAGGACGGCCTCGCCGGCGGCGTTGATGCTCACGACCTGGCCGTTCGGGTCGAACGCGAAGTTGTCGGGGGCGGTGATGGTCGTGCCGACGCTGGTCCAGGTGGTGCGGTCGAGCTCGGCGATGAAGGCGTCGTTGTACACGTCACCGACGTACTCGGGGTACTCCTCGGACAGGAACTTGAAGTCGAAGCCCATCAGGCAGTTGGCGCTGGCGGGCACGGTGAAGTCGACCCGCATCACGGTGGCGTCGAAGTCCGAACCCCCGGCACGACCGGACAGGTTGAACGGCGTCGAGCGCTGCACCGACTGCGCGCCGTAGGCGTCGGCCGCGTTGCCCGAGGACAGGATCGCGAACGAGCCGCCGTGCCGGGGGAAGCCGGCCAGCGGCTCGGTCGCCACGAAGGACGACACCCTGGACGCCGGCCCGTTCAGCTGGCCGCCGCCGGTCGCCAGCGCGGCGTTGGTGAGCACCGCCGAGCCGATCTCGAGGGGTGTGGCGGCGGAGGCCGCCGGTGAGAGGGCGACCGCACCGGCCACCACGAGGGTGGTGGAGGCCGCGAGGTTCCGCAGGACGCGCATGGAGGTGGCTCCGTCGCTCGGTGGGCGCGAAGGCCCCCGTGGACGTCCGCTCGACGCCCGGTGGCGTCCTGCAGAGGTTCGGCGTCCGCACGGGGCGCTTGAGCCCGCAACCAACACACGGCGACCGGCTCACCCGGGCGGCCCCGGCGGGCGGCACCCGTCCGGGGCGGTGCGCCCGTCCGGCGTAGCGGGCGGTCCCCGCCTGCGGCTCAGGCGCCCAGGCGTTCGGGCACGGCCCGCACCGCGAGATCGGTTGCGGTGAGGGCGACCCGGACGTGCCGGCGGCCCGCCGCGCCGTAGAACGCCCCCGGCGCGACCAGCACGCCGCGCTCGGCCAGCCAGGTGACGGTGTCCCAGCAGTCCTCGTCCCGCGTGGCCCACAGGTACAGGCCGGCGCCGGAGTGGTCGACCTCGAAGCCCGCGCCCGTGAAGGCGCCGAGCACCACCTCCCGCCGGGCGCGGTAGACCTCGCGCTGGGCCGCGACGTGGTCGTCGTCGGCCAGCGCCGCCACCGTGGCGGCCTGCACCGGCGCGGGCACGATCATTCCGGCGTGCTTGCGCACCTCGAGCAGCCGGCGCACCAGCGCGGGGTCGCCGGCGACGAAGGCGGAGCGGTACCCGGCCAGGTTCGACTGCTTGCTCAGCGAGTAGACGGCCAGCAGGCCCTCGTGGCTGCCGCCGCAGACGGCCGGGTCGAGCACGCTCGGCACCGCCTGGCCCTCCCAGGCCAGCTCGGCGTAGCACTCGTCGCTCGCGACGACGGCGCCGCGCTCGCGGGCCCAGGCCACCACCTTGGCGAGGTGCTCGGTGCCGAGGACCTGGCCGGTGGGGTTGGACGGGGAGTTCACCCAGACCAGGTCGACCGGGCCGGGGCCGAGCGCGGTCGTGGCGTCGGCGACCACCACCCGGCAGCCGGCGATCCGGGCGCCGACGTCGTAGGTCGGGTAGGCCACCCGCGGGACGACGACGGTGTGGTCGGGCCCGAGCCCGAGCAGGGTCGGCAGCCACGCGACGAGCTCCTTGGAGCCGATCGTCGGCAGCACGCCGTCCGGGTCGAGACCGGGGACGCCGCGGCGCCGGGCGAACCAGGCGGCCACGGCCTCCCGCAGCGCCGGGGTGCCCGCGGTCTGCGGGTACCCGGGCGCGTCCGAGGCGGCGGCCAGCGCGGCGCGCACCACCTCGGGCGTGGGGTCGACGGGCGTGCCGACCGACAGGTCGACGATGCCGTCGGGGTGCTGCTGCGCCCGGGCCTTGGCCGGCGCGAGGGAGTCCCAGGGGAAGTCGGGCAGCGCCGCGACCCGGGAGACCACGTCGCGGTCAGTGCTCGGCGGCCTGCGGCGGCAGCGCGGCGATGAGCGGGTGGTCCTTGGGGATCAGGCCCATCTTCGCGGCGCCGCCCGGCGAGCCGAGGTCGTCGAAGAACTCGACGTTCGCCTTGTAGTAGTCGGCCCACTGCTCCGGGGTGTCGTCCTCGTAGTAGATGGCCTCGACCGGGCACACCGGCTCGCAGGCGCCGCAGTCGACGCACTCGTCCGGGTGGATGTAGAGGGAGCGCTGGCCCTCGTAGATGCAGTCGACCGGACACTCCTCGATGCACGCCTTGTCCTTGAGGTCGACGCACGGCTGCGCGATCACGTAGGTCACTGCGGGTGCCTCCTGGGGCTGTCGACCGGTGCCGGGGCGCGGGGGCGCCCCTCCTGCTGCGGCCTAGTATCGCGGACGTCGGGCGGGTTCGTCGCGCAGGGTGCGGGAGGGCGGGGTGGTCGTGGTGCCCGAGGTGCCCCTGGTGCCCACCTCCCTGGCCGCCGCCCACGTGGGCCGCCGGGTCGTGGTGCGCCACCGGCTCCCGGACGGCTCGGCCACCGACCTGCTCGGCGAGCTGCTCGAGGTCGGGCCCGACCTGCTCCGGGTGCTTCCCGACGACGGCCCGACGGTGCGGGTGCCGGCCGGCGACGTCGTGGCGGCCAAGGTCGTCCCGCCGCGGCAGGTGCGCCCGTCGTCCTCGATCGCCGACGTGGCCCGGGTGCAGGACCTCGGCTGGCCCGGGCTGGAGCGCGAGCGGCTCGGCGGCTGGGTGCTGCGGGCCGGTGGCGGGTTCACCGGCCGCGCCAACTCGGCCCTTCCGCTCGGCGACCCCGGCACCGACGTGGCCTCGGCCGTCGACCACGTCGAGCGCTGGTACCGCGCGCGCGACCTTCCGCCGCGGGTCAGCGTCGCGAGCAGCCTGGACCCCTCGACCCGGGCCGACCCCGCCCCGGAGGTCGACGCCGAGCTGGACCGGCGCGGCTGGTCGCGGGTGGACCGCACGCTGGTGCTGGTGGCCGACCTGCGCCGCCTGGCCGAGCCGCCCCCGCTGCCCCGGGGCGACCGGATCGACCTGGCCGACGAGCCGGACGAGGACTGGCTCGGGCTGTACCGCTACCGCGGCGGGTCGCTGCCCGCGGTGGCGCGGCAGGTGCTGCTGGCCGCCCGGCACCAGGAGTTCCTCACGCTGCGGCGCGAGGGCCGGCCGGTGGCGTGCGGGCGGGTGTCGGTCGCGCGCGGCTGGGCCGGGGTGACGGCGATGGAGGTCGACGCCTCGGTGCGCCGGCAGGGGCTCGGGTCGGTCGTGCTCGCCGCGCTGCTCGCGCACGGGGCCCGGCTCGGCGCCCGGTGGGGCTACCTGCAGGTGAGCGCCGACAACGAGGCCGGGCGGGCCCTGTACGCCGCGACCGGCTTCGTGCCGCACCACGCCTACCACTACCGGCTGGCGCCCTGACCGTCCCGGACGACCGGCCTACCCCGTGCAGGTGATGCGGTCCTCGGGGATGTAGCGGGTGCGGAACTCCTCGCGCTTCTTCTCCGCCCCGCCCTGGCTGAAGATCCGGGTGACGGTGACGTCGAACCCCGCCTGCGGGGCCTGCGGCACGCACTTGGGCCCGGACCCGGTGTCGACACCGGGCTCCTTGACGTTCGTGCGCGGGCCCTTGACCGCCTCGACGTCCCAGACCTTGGTGCTCCAGAACCGGGTGTGCACCTGACCGCCGGCGACGTACATCTCGATGTAGACGCCGTACGGGCTGTCGTTGGTGAACTTCAGGTCGACGTTGTTCCAGTTGACCGTCGCCTCGCGGCCCTCGGGGTAGCGGCTGATGTAGAACGAGTGCGGCTTGTGCTCCACGTCCTCGAGCCCGGCGAAGAACATGCCGTTGAACAGCGTCGTGGCGACCTGCGAGACGCCGCCGCCGTAGTCGATGCTGAGCCGGCCGTTGAGGATCACCGGCGCCTCGTTGTACCCCTTCTCCGGCGTGCGCTCGCCGAGGGTGCCGTTGAGGCTGAACGTCTCCCCCGGCAGCAGCAGCGTGCCGTTGACCGTCCGCGCCGCGATCTGGATGTTCTCGGTGCGCCCGGCGTCGGCGGTCAGGTTCGTGGCGAACTCGGACACCACCTCGGTCACGCCCAGCGCCTGCGCCTCGGCGGTGGTCAGCTCCGGCTCGCGCACCGCGGTGGCTACGGCGGCGACGCGGTCGGGCGAGGTGAACGCGGCCTGCACCGCGGTGGCGAGCTGGGCGGCGTCGACCGTCACGCCCTCGACCGCGGGGACGACCACCGGCACACCGCGGCGCAGCGAGATCGACGCGTCCGTGGTCGGGGTCTCGATCGTCGGGGCCACGGCCAGCAGCGCGGCCTTGAGCACCTCGGCGTCGACCGCGGGCACCAGCTCGCCGTCCTGCGCGGTGACCGACAGGGCCGGGGCGAGCTGCTCGGGCGTCAGGGCCACCGACGTGCTGCCGACGGCCACGGTGACCGGGCCGGCGGTGGCGGGCGTCGCGAACGAGGTCATCGCCTCGTCCAGGTCTGCCTGGTCGACGGCCGGCTCGGTCACCTCGGCGGGCAGCTCGATCGCCGGCCCGGACTGCGGCCAGCCCGCGCGGACGGCCTGCACCGAGCCGTCGACGTCGAGGGCCACGCCGGCGACCGGCGCCACCGGGACGGCCGCACCGCCGGCGAAGGAGATGGACGCGTCGACCGGCTCGGTGTCGACCTGGTCGGCCAGGGCGTCGATGCTGGCCCGCAGCGCGCGGCCGTCGACGTCGGTCTCCGCCGGCACGTCGGTCTCCCCCGCGACCTGGCGGAACAGCACCCGCGGGTCCCAGCTGAAGCCCACGACCTCGTCGACGGTCGCGTCGACGTCGACCTGCAGGCCGGCGTCCGCCGGGGAGATGGTCTGCTCGGTGCCGTTCACCTCGAGCCGCAGCGGCAGCGCCGCGCGGGCCACGAGCTGGTCCTCCAGGGTGCGGCGGGCCTGGCCCTCGGACATGCCGCCGATGTCGATGCCCGCCACCTCGACGCCCTGCGGCACCCGGGTGGAGGACCACCACGCCAGCAGGCTGTAGGCGCCGCCGAGCGCCAGGAGCACCACCACGGGGACCCACAGCAGGCGCGGCCGCCGGTCGCGTCGCTCTCGCGCCACCGCTGTTCCCCCAGTGCTCGGCCCGGCCCGCCCGGACGCCCGGGCACATGGTACGTGGACGCTCAGGCCAGGCGGCGGTAGCGACCCTGGTGGTACAGCAGCGGGGGCGGCACGGGCACCGGCGTGCCGATCGCCACGACCTCCCCGACGACCAGCACGTGGTCGCCCGCCTCGTGCTCGGCGGAGGTGCGGCACTCCAGCGTGGCGAGCGCGCCGTCGAGCAGGGCCACGCCGGTGGCCGCGCCGCGCCGGTGCGGCACCCGGTCGAGCTGGTTCAGCACCGGCCGGCCGGGCGAGGCGAGCCACTCGGCGGTGCCGCGGGCGTCCTCGGGCAGCAGGCTGACGCCCCAGACCCCGCTCTGCCGGACGGCGTCGAGCAGCCGGGCGTCCTCGGCCACGCTGACCACGACCAGCAGCGGCTCGAGCGAGACCGACGCGAACGCGTTGGCCGTCATCGCGTGGTCGTGGCCGTCCAGGCGGCTGGTCACCACGCAGACGCCGGTGGCGAAACGACCGACCGCCGTGCGGAACTGGTCGGTGGTCGGGCCGCCCACCGGCTCCGCGCTCACGGCCGGTCCCTCAGCGCCGCGCGCCGGACCCGGCGCACCGCGACCATCGCCAGGACGGCGGCGAAGCCGGTGCCGAGCAGGTAGGCCTGCCCGACGGTGTCGTCGACGACCAGGACGTCCCCGCCGGGGCCGCCGACGGAGGCGGCGACCTCGACGGCGACCAGCCCCAGCACGAAGGACAGCAGCGCCGTGCGGCCCGAGGTGCCGGCGCCGACGGCGAGCGCCGCCAGGCCCGCCAGCAGCACCACGAGGACCAAACCGACCGGCCAGCGGCCGTCGCCGACCGGCACGTGCGCGTGGTGCCACAGGACGCCGACGGTGCCGACCAGCAGGCCGGCGAGCACGCCGACCACCACGGCGACGACGGTGCGCACCGCCCTCACGGGGCGTCCGCGGGACGGAGCGGGCCGAACCACTCGGTGCCGACCAGGTCGTGCCAGACGCCGTTGCTCAGCGCGTACGCCCTGCCGTCGTCGGCCACGACGACCTGGGTGGCGTGCGCCCGGAGCGCCGCGACCTTGGCCGGCACGTGGGCGGACGCCTCGACCCGTAGCGTCACGGCGTCGTCCGGCACGACGGCCGGCGGCCAGGGCTCCTGGACGGTGGTGAGGCCGAGGTCGCGCAGCCGGCGCACACCGGCCTCGTGCACCGAGCGCGGGGAGGCGACGGCGAGCACCTGCTCGGGGCGCCAGGCCGACGCCGCCACGGCAGCGAGCGTCACGCGGTGCGCCTGCACGTGGTCGGGGTGCCCGTAGCCGCCCTCGGCGTCGTAGGTGACCACCACGTGCGGACGCACCTCCTCCACGACCCGGACCAGGTGCTCGGCGACCCGCTCGGCGGGCTGCGCGGCGAAGGCGTCCGGGGCGACGTCGGGCGGGACGACGGCACGGCCGTGCTCGCCCCAGACCATCCCCGAGTCGCGGAACCGCTCCCCCGCGTCGGCGCCGAGGAACCGGTGGTCGGTGACCCCGAGGGCGGCCATCGCGGCCGCGAGCTCGCCGGTGCGGTGCTCCGCGAGGGCGTCGTCGTCGCCCTCGAGGTGCCCCAGCGGGCCGATCACCTCGCCCTTCTCGCCGCGGGTGCAGGTCACCAGGGTCACCTGCGCGCCCTCGGTCGCGTACCGCGCCATCGTCGCGCCGGTGGTGAGGGTCTCGTCGTCCGGGTGCGCGTGCACGAGCAGCAGCCGCAGCGACGAGCCGTCCGCGGCGTGCAGCCCCTCGGGCACCGCGCTCAGGACGTCGACCACCCGCCCAGTCTGCCTCCCGCCCGGGGGGTCAGCCCCTCCGGGCCCGGGAGGCGGCCTTGGCGCGGTCGTTCTGGTCGAGCACCACCTTGCGGATCCGGACGGCGTCCACGGTCACCTCGACGCACTCGTCCTCGCGGCAGAACTCCAGCGCCTGCTCCAGCGACATCGCGCGCGGCGGCACCAGCCGCTCGAGCTCGTCGGCGTTGGAGCGCACGTTGGTGAGCTTCTTCTCCTTGGTGATGTTGACGTCCATGTCGTCGGCCCGGGAGTTCTCGCCGACGACCATGCCCTCGTACACCTCGGTGGTGGGGCCGACGAACAGCGTCCCGCGCTCCTGCAGGTTCGCGATCGCGTAGCCGGTGGCGACACCGGTGCGGTCGGCGACCAGCGAGCCGGACGGACGGGTGCGCAGGTCGCCGAACCACGGCTCGTAGTCCTCGAACACGTGGTGGGCGATGCCGGTGCCGCGGGTCTCGGTGAGGAACTCGGTGCGGAACCCGATCAGGCCGCGGGACGGGACGAGGAACTCCATCCGGACCCAGCCGGTGCCGTGGTTCACCATCTGCTCCATCCGGCCCTTGCGGACGGCGAGCAGCTGGGTGATGGCGCCGAGGTACTCCTCCGGGGCGTCGATGGTCAGGCGCTCGACCGGCTCGAGCAGCTTGCCGTCGACGGTGCGCGTGACCACCTGCGGCTTGCCGACGGTGAGCTCGAAGCCCTCGCGGCGCATCTGCTCGACCAGGATCGCCAGGGCCAGCTCGCCGCGGCCCTGCACCTCCCAGGCGTCCGGCCGCTCGGTGGCGAGGATCCGCAGCGAGACGTTGCCGACCAGCTCGCGGTCGAGCCGGTCCTTGACCAGGCGGGCGGTGACCTTGGCGCCCTTGACCCGGCCCGACAGCGGCGAGGTGTTGGTGCCGATCGTCATCGAGATCGCGGGCTCGTCGACGCTGATCAGCGGCAGCGGGCGCGGGTCGTCGACGTCGGCGAGGGTCTCGCCGATGGTGATCTCGGCGATGCCGGCGATGGCGACGATGTCGCCCGGGCCGGCCTTCTCGGCGGTGACGCGGTCGAGCGCCTCCGTCATCAGCAGCTCGGTGATCTTCACGCGGGTCTGGGTGCCGTCGTGCTTGCACCACATGACGTTCTGGCCCTTGCGCAGCGTGCCGTTGTGCACCCGGCACAGCGCCAGCCGGCCCAGGAACGGCGAGGCGTCGAGGTTGGTGACGTGCGCCTGCAGCGGCACGTCCTCGTCGTAGACCGGCGCCGGGACGGCGTCCAGGATGGTGCGGAACAGCGGCTCGAGGTCGGGCGAGTCGGGCATGCCGCCGTCCTCGGGGCGCGCGAGCGAGGCGCGGCCGGCGCGGGCGCTGGCGTAGACGATCGGGAACTCGATCTGGTCCTCGGTGGCGTCCAGGTCCATGAACAGCTCGTAGGTCTCGTCGACGACCTCGGCGATCCGGGCGTCGGGACGGTCGACCTTGTTGACGACCAGGATCACCGGCAGCCGCGCGGCCAGGGCCTTGCGCAGCACGAACCGGGTCTGCGGGAGCGGGCCCTCGCTGGCGTCGATGAGCAGGCACACGGCGTCGACCATCGACAGCCCGCGCTCGACCTCGCCGCCGAAGTCGGCGTGGCCGGGGGTGTCGATGATGTTGATGACCACGCCGTCGGGCTGGCCCGCGTCCGCCGCCGCCGGGCCGGTGTACCGGACCCCGGTGTTCTTGGCGAGGATCGTGATGCCCTTCTCGCGCTCCAGGTCGCCGGAGTCCATCGCCCGCTCGTCGACGTGCTGGTGGGCGCCGAACGCCCCGGACTGCCAGAGCATGGCGTCGACGAGGGTGGTCTTGCCGTGGTCGACGTGGGCGACGATGGCCACGTTGCGGATGTCGTCGCGGGTGCGCGTGGGCATGCTGCGGTCTGCTCGGTTCTCTCGGGGAGCACCGGGCAGTCTGCTCGCGGTGCGGCCGCAGTCTACGCGCCCGCGTCGAGCGCCCTGGCCTCCGCCGCGGCGAGGTCCACGACCGCCGCCGGCGGCGTGACCGGGGCAGCCGGGCGCGCGGCGTCCGCGAGCGCCGCGGTGCGCTCCGCCTCGCGCAGCACGTCGGTGATCTCGTGACCGATCAGCTCGTGCCGCTCCAGCAGCGCGTCGCGCAGCGCCTCGACGAGGTGGCGGTTCAGCCCCAGCAGGTGCACCACGTGCTTCTTCTGGGCCTGCAGCAGCTCCTCCATCTCCTGGCGCGCGGCGCCGTCGCCGAGCACCCGGCCGACCAGGTTCTCGGACGAGAACGCCGAGCCCTGCACCGCGCCGAAGGAGATCAGGGTCTGGCCCATGCCGGCCGCGCCGATCATCTGGGCGGCCACGGTGGTGGCGTACTGCAGGTCGCTGGACGGGCCGGTGGAGACGTCGCCGAAGAACAGCTCCTCGGCGACCTGGCCGCCGAACGCGATCCGCACGAGCGCGGTGAGCTCGGTGCGCGAGCGGGTGTAGACGTCCTCGGCGTCGCCGTGGGCGAGCAGGCCCAGGGCGCTCGCGCGCTTGACGATCGACAGGATCTCCAGCCGCCGGTGCGGCGCCTCGAGGTAGGCGGTGACGGCGTGCCCTGCCTCGTGCGTGGCGATCAGCCGCTGCTCGTGCATCGTGTAGCCGACCGGCTGGCCGAGGCCCACCTCGACGACGAGCCGCGCCTGCTCCAGGTCGACCCACGACATCGCGGCGCCCCCGCGGCGCAGCGCGTTGACCAGCGCCTCGTCCATGAGGTGCTCGATCATCACCGGGCTGTAGCCCTGGGTGACGCCGGCCAGCGCGTCGCGGCGCTCCGGGTCGTCCAGCTCGGCCTCGTGCGACTTGCGACCGAGGAAGTGGTCGACGATCTCGCGGCGGCCGGCCTTGTCGGGCAGGTCGAAGGTGAGGCGGCGGTCGAACCGGCCCGGGCGCAGCAGCGCGGGGTCGAGGTTGTCGGCGCGGTTGGTGGCCGCGATGAGGAGCACGTCGACCGGCTCCTGGCGCGGCCGCGGGATCTGCCGGCCGGGGGGCAGCAGCAGGTTGACGGCGTCGATCCCCTTGCCCAGGAACCTGTTCCAGCCGGTGGGGTCGTCGAAGGACTGCATCTGCACGAGCAGCTCGTTGACCACCCCGCCCACGCCCTCGCTGGTGACGTTGCGGTTGACGACCGTGCCGCCCGCGGCGTGCACGGCGGCGTGCAGGCCGGCGAAGGTCGTGCTGGTGGCGCCCGGGAGGCCGTCCAGACCGCCGCAGCAGGACATCGACGAGCCCGGCGAGGCGGGCAGCGGCGGGGCGGCCGAGGCGCTCATGCCGCCGCGGACGGTGGCGATCGCGTCGATCTCCTCGATGAAGCCGATCGCGCCGCCCTCCTTGCGGGCGGCCTTGCGCAGCGCCTTGAAGTAGGAGCGGATCTTGCGGGCGGTGGCGCCGTAGTACATCGACTGGAACGAGGTGCCCGACACGAACAGGAACGGCACCCCGGCCTCGGCCGCCATCGCCTTGGCCATGTGGGTCTTGCCGGTGCCCGGGGCGCCCTCGAACAGCAGCCCGCGACGCGGGGTGCCGCCCATGTCGCGGCGGAAGGTGCGGCCGGCCAGGAACAGGTCGAGCGACCTGATCACGTCCTCCTTGACGGGGGCCAGGCCCTTGACGTCGTCCAGCCGGACGTCGATCTGCTCGGGCCGCACCATCACGTGCGGTGAGCGGCCGGCCACCAGCGTGGTGCCGAGCATCGCCACGATCAGGACGAGGAAGAACAGCCCCGCCATCACGTAGAGCGGGTCGAAGGCCGGCATCGTCGGCAGGGTGACCGGGTCGCCCATGAGGTACCGGGTCCACCACCAGGCCAGCACCGGCCCGACGACCGCGACGAAGACCAGCAGGCGGCGCTGGCGCGCCTTCTCCCGGGCGCGGCCCACGTCGGCCGGGTCGCGACGCAGCCGCACCGGCGCGGTCTGCGACCGCTGCTTGTCGCTGCGCGTGCCGCTCTGGCGCTGGGTCACGTGGGCCTCCCCGGTTCGGTGTCGACCTGGAGGTACCCGAGGCCCTTCGAGCACAAACAGGGTGTCCCTCGTCCGGCCGAACTCCTCCCGGGGCGTCCCGGGCCCTCACCCGGACGCGCGCACGACCGGACCACCGGCCGCCCAGCCCTCCACCTCAGCCGCGGTGCCGCTCCACCCAGCCGTCGAGCCGCTCGGCGGCGGCCACCAGCGCCTCGTCGTCGACCACCAGCGCCGCGGGGCCCGGCTCGACGGCCACGACCCACTGGGCGTCCTCGAGGTCGTCCTCCCCCGCGAGCACCTCGCGGTGCACCCCGGCGGGCACCCCGCCGGCGCGCCAGCCGTCGGCCAGCGCCTCGGCGTCGTCGCGGTCGGGCAGCACGACCAGGCGGGTGACGAGCAGCCGGTTGTGCAGCGCGGCCACGACGGGGACGTCGGCCTCGAGCCACGCGACGCCGAACGGGTCCGTCAGCGGCAGCCACCGCAGCTCGTCGTGGTCCTGCAGCGCCCGCGGCTCCTGCTCGGCCCGCGCCAGGAACACCTCGAGCCGGCCGTCGGCGCCGAGCGGCCAGCCGCCGCCGAGCGGGCCGGTGACCCGGGGGCCCAGCACGGCGTCGACGCCGAGCTCCTCGGCCAGCTCGCGGCGCAGCGCCTGCTCGGCGTCCTCGCCCGCCTCGACCTTGCCGCCCGGCAGCTCCCAGCCGCCCGCCAGGCGGCTGGGCGCGCTGCGGCGCGCACCGAGCAGCATCGTCGGACGGTCGAGGTCGTCGACCAGCGCGGCGCCCACCACCTGGAGCCCGGCGGGCGCCGGCTCGGCGCTCACCGGGCCTCCGCGGGGCTCACCGGTGCTCAGGGGTTGCCGGACGCCGGCGGCGCGACCACCTTGATCTCGGCGAAGTGGCACGCGGCCCGGTGACCGGGACCCGCGCCCTCGTGCGGGATCAGCGGCGGCTCCTCGGCGGCGCAGATGTCCTGCGCCTTCCAGCAGCGGGTGCGGAACCGGCAGCCGGACGGCGGGTTGAGCGGGCTCGGCACGTCGCCGGTGAGGATGACGCGCTCGCGCTTGCGCTCCAGCTCGGGGTTGGCCGATGGCGCCGCCGACATCAGGGCCTGGGTGTACGGGTGCATCGGCCGGTCGTAGAGCTCGTCCTTGTCGGCGATCTCGACGATCTTGCCCAGGTACATCACCGCGACCCGGGTGCTGATGTGCCGCACCACGGACAGGTCGTGGGCGATGAACATGTACGCCAGGCCGAGGCGCTCCTGCAGGTCCTCGAGCAGGTTGACCACGCCGGCCTGCACCGACACGTCGAGCGCGGAGACCGGCTCGTCGAGCACGAGCATCTTCGGCTCGAGCGCGAGCGCGCGGGCGATGCCGACGCGCTGACGCTGGCCGCCGGAGAACTCGTGCGGGTACCGGTTGCCGTGCTCGGGGTTGAGGCCGACGAGCTGGAGCAGCTCGGCGACGCGCGCCTTGCCCGCCTTGTCGTTCTTCCACAGCCCGTGCACCTTCAGCGGCTCGCCGATGATGTCGTTGACCGGCATCTTCGGGTTGAGCGAGGCGTACGGGTCCTGGAACACGATCTGCAGCTCGCGCCGCACCGGGCGCATCTGCGAGACCGACAGGCCGGTGAGCTCGCGGCCCTCGAACCGCACCGACCCGGAGGTCGGCTTGTGCAGCTGGAGGACGGCCCGCCCGGTGGTCGACTTGCCGCAGCCGGACTCGCCGACCACGCCGAGGGTCTCGCCGGCGTCGATGTGGAAGCTGACGCCGGAGACCGCCTGCACGTGGCCGACCACGCCGCGCAGCAGGCCGCCGCCCTTGACCGGGAAGTTCATCACCAGGTCCTGCACCTCGAGCAGGTGCTGGGTGCCGGTCCCGCTGTCGGCGCCGGGCGCCGTGGCGGTCCCGGGCTCCTTGTGCAACGACGTCACAGGGCCACCTCGCTCTTGCTGCGGAAGAAGGCCGTCGGGTCCTTCGCCTCGGCCATCTCCTGCCAGTGGTGGCAGGCGGCGTAGTGGTCGTGGTCGTCGGTGAGGCCCAGGACGGGCTCCACCTCACGGCACTTGTCGGTGGCGAGCGGGCACCGCGGGTTGAACGGGCAGCCGGGCGGCATGTTGATGAGCGACGGCGGCGAGCCCTTGATCGGGCGCAGCCGCGAGTCGGTGCCCACCATCGCCGGCATCGAGCCGAGCAGGCCCGCCGTGTACGGCATGCGGGGACGGTAGAACACGTCGTCGGTGCTGCCGAGCTCGACCGGCTTGCCGGCGTACATGACCAGCACGCGGTGGGCCATGCCCGCCACGACGCCGAGGTCGTGGGTGATGAGGATGATCGAGGCGTTGACGGCGTCCTTGACCTCGATCAGCTTCTCGAGGATCTGCGCCTGCACGGTGACGTCCAGGGCCGTGGTCGGCTCGTCCGCGATGATGATGTCGGGGTTGTTGATGACCGCCATCGCGATCATCGCGCGCTGGCGCATGCCGCCGGAGAACTCGTGCGGGTAGTTGCGCAGCCGGGCCTTGGGCTGGGGGATGCCGACCAGGTCGAGCATCTCCTCGGCCCGCTTCATCGCCACCGACTTCGGCACGGCGGCGTGCGAGCGCACCGCCTCGGCGAGCTGGTCGCCGATCGAGTACACCGGGTTCAGCGCGGTCATCGGGTCCTGGAAGATCATCGCGATCTTGCGACCCCGCAGCGTGCGCTGCTCCTTGACCGACATCTGCAGCACGTCGTTGCCGCGGTACAGCGCCTTGCCGGTGATCTGCGCCGACCTCGGCAGCAGGCCCATCAGCGCCATGGACGACACCGACTTGCCGGAGCCGGACTCGCCGACGATGCCCAGCACCTCGCGCTCGCGCAGCGTGTACGACACCCCGCGGACGGCCGTGACCAGGCCGTCCTCGGTCGGGAAGCCGACGGTGAGGCCCTCGACGCGCAGGACCTCCTCCCCCTTGACGGCGGAGTCGGTGCCGGTGCCCCACCCGGAGGTGATGTGGGTGTTCTCTGCGGACTCGACCAGCGGGTCCGAGACGATGTCCGGGCCGCCGGACTCGGGAACGAACTGGGTCATCAGGCGCGCACTCTCTGCTGGCGGGGGTCGTAGGCGTCTCGCAGGCCGTCGCCGATGAAGTTGACGGCGAGCGCGATGGCGATGATGAACATCCCTGGCCACCAGAACAACCAGGGTCTGGTGAGGAACGCCGCCTCGTACTCGCTGATCAGCGCACCGAGCGAGGTGTCGGGCGCCTTGACGCCGAACCCGAGGTAGCTGATCGCGGTCTCCAGCAGGATCGCCGAGGCGATCGCCAGCGTCGCCGACACGATGATGACGCCGACGACGTTCGGCAGGATGTGGCGGAAGATGATCCGCGCGCTGCCGGCGCCCATGGCGCGGGCGGCCTCGACGAACTCCTTCTCGCGCAGCGACAGGAACTCGCCGCGGACGAGCCGGGCCAGACCGGTCCAGGTGACCAGGCCGAGCACCAGGGCCAGGACGACGATGCCGGTGGAGCCGAACCGGCGGCCGAGCACGGCCGCGATGACGATCACCGGGATGGTGATCATGACGTCGGTGAAGCGCATCAGGACCGACTCGACCCAGCCGCGGAAGTAGCCCGAGACCGCGCCGACCAGGGTGCCGACCGTCGTCGAGGTGAAGCCGACGACGAAGGCGATGATCAGCGAGCGCTGGGCGCCGCGCATGGTCAGCGCGAAGTAGTCCTTGCCGACGTTGTCCTGGCCGAACGGGTTCGCCCCGATGGCCAGGCCGTCGCCGTCCAGCCACGGGATCAGGTCCAGGGTGGGCGCGCCGCGGTTCACCACCGCCGCGGTGGTCAGGTAGGTCTTGTCCCACCAACCGGGGATCGGGCCGAAGCCGATCGAGGTGAACGCCAGCAGCAGCACGAAGGCGAGCACGATCATGCCGCCCAGCGCGCCGCGGTGGCGCAGGAAGCGGCGGCGGACCAGCTCGCCCTGGCTGCGGGCCTTGATCGTCATGCCCTGCGCGTGGATGGCGGCGGCGTCGGTCGGCGGCTGCCCCGCGGCGGCCACCTCGCCCTGCTGCTCCGGCGCGGTGCCCGGTACCTGCTGTTGTGTCATCTGTCCCGTCCTTGGTGGGTCACGGCTGGGTGGGCCGGACCGGGACGCGTCGCCGCGCCCCGGTCGTCCGTCGGTCCTGGGTCCCCGCTGCGGGGGTCAGGACAGCCGGATGCGGGGGTCGAGGTAGGCGTACAGGATGTCCGCGATCATGTTGAACACGACGATCGCGGTGCCGGTGACGATGAAGAACGCCATCACGGTGTTGGGGTCCACGTAGCCGAGCCCCTCGCGGAACATCGTGCCCATGCCCTTCCAGCCGAACACCTTCTCGGTGATGATCGCGCCGCCGACGATGCCGGCGAAGTCGAAGGCCATCAGCGTGGTGACGGGGATCAGGGCGTTGCGGAACGCGTGCCGCATGATGACCGTCCGCTCGGTCAGGCCCTTGGAGCGTGCGGTCCGGACGTAGTCCTGGTTCATCACCTCGAGCATGCTCGCCCGGGTGAACCGGGTGTAGGTGGCGAACGAGATGAGGATCAGCGCGATCGTCGGCAGCACCAGGTGGGTCTGGTTGTCCAGGTAGGTCTGCCAGAAGTCGCCGGTGAAGTTCGGGGTGTTGGACCCGATCGTCGAGACGACGCGGCCGCCGACGCGGCCGGAGTAGCCCGGTACTGCGAGCAGCACGTGGTCCCAGAAGATCAGGCCGCCGGTGAGCAGGCCGGTGAGCACCGCGGCGCGGCCGGCCTGGCCCTTGTCGATGCCGCCGACGAGGTAGCCGATGGCGATGCCCACGGCGACCGTGATCGCGACGAGCATGACGATGTGCCACCAGCTCGGGTTGATGAGCACCGGCTGGGTGGCGAAGAACGAGATGATGCCGACCCCCGCGGAGGCGAGCGCCGCGTACAGCACGCGCCGCTTGGCCAGGCCGGAGACCAGCGCCGTGACCAGGAAGGCGATGCCGATCGCGGAGGCCGCGATCAGGGCGATGCCGAGCGACGGGGTGGCGAACCAGCGGGTGGCCGACAGGTAGACCAGCACCAGGGCGGTGCCGACCGCGGCCGAGGCGAAGGTGATCAGCCGGCGCTTGCGGTCGCCGCCGATGACGGCCATCCAGATGATGCCCGACAGCAGGGCCACGACGACCACCACCGGCACCGGGATCACGGGGTCGCGCAGCCAGTCGTTGAAGGCGATGGCGCCGTACTGCTTGAGCAGCACCGCGACCCAGAACGACGGGAGCGAGAAGAAGACGAAGGCGGCGAAGGTGATCGAGTAGTCGAAGCCGCTGTACTGCCGCAGCGCCGAGACGATGCCGACGGTGATGCCGATGACGATGGCGACCAGGGCGGCGGTGAGCACCAGCCGCAGGGTCGAGCTCATCGCCAGGCCGAGGATCGAGGAGACGTCCTGGCCGAAGCGGTTCTGGCCGAGGTCGCACTCCATGAACGGGAGCAGGCAGCCCCCGACGCCGCGCAGCCAGAGCAGGTAGCGCGCCGGTGGCGGCACGTCCAGGAGCATGAACTCCTCGCGCTGGGCGATCTTCTGCGCGCGGTTCGGCGACTGGTCCTCGCGCAGGTCGGCGAGCGGGTCGCCCGACACGGCGGTGAGGATGTACACGATCGCGGTGGCCGCGAGGAGCACGAAGAACGAGACGATCAGCCTGCGGATGATGAAGACGAGCACGTCTGTCACCTCTCGGTCCGTGGCACCGGGAACGGTTCCGGTGGTCATTCTGCGACGGGGGCGTGGCGAGGTCGTCACCACGTCGTCGTGGGCGGCTCAGGACCTCACGACAATAGGCCCATGGGCGGCCGGCGGGACACCCGGACCGCCGGATCACGCATCGGGGACCACGATCACGTGGCCCGCCGGGTCGCCCTGCCCGTGACAGGGGGCCGGGAGCGGATGGCTCCCGGCCCCCTGTCAGGGATCTAGCTGTCGATCAGGACGCCTGGTCCCACTTCTGCATGTTCCAGGTGACCTGGGACTGCGAGGGCTGGAACGTCACGTTCTCGATCGTGTTGTCGTACGCCACGACACCCGGGAAGTAGAACAGCGGGATGGTGGCGAGGTCCTCCCAGAGGATCGTCTCGATCTCCTTGATGAGCTCGACCTGCTCGTCCGGGTCCGGGGTCACGTCCAGCTGCGGCAGCAACTCGTCGATCTCCGGGTTGGAGTACTTGCCGTTGTTCTGCCCACCACCGGTGGTGAAGATCGAGCTGTTGCCGGAGATGAGCGGCGAGCCCGACCACGCGAACAGGGCGACGTCGAAGTTGCCGCCCGCGAGGCCGGCCTCGAAGAAGTCCTCCTGGCCGGCGTCCTGGACGTCGAAACCGGCCTGGTTGCAGGAGGCGCGGATCAGGTCGACCTCGTTGGTACGACGCTGGTTCGGCGTCTGGTAGCCGATCCGGACCACGGTGCCGGCGGCGCCGGCCTCGTCGACCAGGGCCTTGGCGGCCGCCACGTCGGCGGTGTCGTAGGTCCCGTCCTGGATGGTGGACGCGACGTCCTCGTAGGCCGGCTGGAAGCCGTAGACGAAGCGCGACTGGGCGACCTCGGCGTTGGGGTTGACCGGCTTGATCAGGCTGTCGACGATCTGGTCGCGCGGCACGCACAGGGCGAAGGCCTTGCGCAGGTTGGCGTCGGCCATGGCACCGGCGAAGTTGAAGTCGAGGTGCTCGTAGGTGAACTCGTCGCCCTGGGTCACGGTGATCTGGTCACCGACGGCCTCGAGCTGCTCGATCACGTCCGGGTTCGGCTGCGGCTCGGCGATCTGGATGTCGCCGTTCTGCAGGGCCTGCGCCTGCGACTCCTGCTCGATGAAGCGGACTACGACCTTGCCGGCGACCGGCGGCGTGCCCCAGTACTCCTCGTTCGCCTCGAGGGTGATCGACTGACCCGGCTCCCACGCGCCCAGCTTGTACGGGCCCGAGGACGGGGTGATCTCCGGGTCGATCTCGCCCGGGTTGAAGCGCCAGCCGGTGTTCCAGAAGTCGGCGACCTTCTGCAGCGAGGCGGTGTCGTCGGCCTCGACGGCCGCGATGATGTCCTCGACGCCGGACTTGGTCTCGGCCACGTGCGCCGGGAGGATGCCGGAGACGCCGGCGATCCAGTCGGAGTACGAGTCGGTGTAGACGATGGTGAAGTCCTTGTCGCCGTCGGCGCAGGTCGGCTTCTCCATCAGCTCGACGCCCGCGGTGGAGGCGGTGTCGAACATGATCGTGGCGGCGTCGCCCTCACCGGTGTCGTAGTTCCCGGAGTTGGCGGCCCAGAACAGCATGATGTCGTCGCAGTCGATCGCCTCGCCGTCGGACCACACGGCGTCGGGGTTGATCTTGTACTCGACGGTCAGCGGGTCGTCGCTGGTCTTCTCGTACGTGCCGAACTCCTCGATCGGCACGACGGTGCCGTCCTCACCGAACTCCCAGAAACCGGTCTGCACCTGGTTGAGGACCACGGTGTTCTTGACGGCGTTGTCCTGGCTCGTGCCGTTGTTGTAGGCGCTGAACTCCTGCTCGTGCGCCACCGTGATGGTGAGATCCGTCTTCGTGTCGGCCTCGGGGGCGGCCGACGTCGGGTCGTCGCCGCCTTCTCCGCCGGTGCTGCAGGCGGCCAGGGCGAGCGAGCCGCCGGCCAGCAGCGCCAGGATCTTGGCGCCCTTGTGCGTGGTGCTCAAGGTGGGGTTCCTCCTCGGGTGGGGGCAAGGTGCCCGGTCCGGTGTGTACCGGCTCGGACGTCGCGCCGTCCCTCGTCGGGACGGCACGCAACAAAGACCTGCCTAGGTCGGGCCTCACCGAACACCAGGGTCGGCAGCGGTCGCAAGGACGACCGACCGGGTGTTATCGAGATGAGACCGACAGGTGTCCTCCTGGTGTCCGGGGGATCTTGCGGCGTGACCTGCCCGTGACCGGAAGACCTGTCGTGAGGGTCCGGGGGGCCGTCGGCGTGACGGGTATCTTGACGTCGAGAGACCTGGCCCCGCGGGGCCCGCCGGACGCCCGACGGAGGACGCCGTGACCCACTCCTGGGACCCCGACCGCTACCTCGCGCTCGCCGACGAGCGGGCCCGGCCGTTCCTGGACCTGGTGTCGCGGGTGGCGGCGACGGCCCCGTCCGAGGTGGTGGATCTCGGCTGCGGCCCCGGCAACCTCACCGACCTGCTGGCCGACCGCTGGCCCGGGGCGGCCGTCACCGGGGTCGACTCGAGCCCGGAGATGGTGGAGCGCGCGGCCGGGCGCGGCTCGCCGGTGCGGTACCGGCTCGGGGACCTGCGCGACTGGGCCGACGGCGCGAGCCCGGGTTCGGTCGACGTGCTGGTCTCCAACGCCACCCTGCAGTGGGTGCCGGGGCACCTCGGGCTGCTGCCCGCCCTCGTGCGTGCCGTGCGGCCCGGCGGCTGGCTCGCGTTCCAGGTGCCGGGGAACGTCGCGGAGCCGAGCCACGTCCTGACGCGGGCGCTGGCCGCGCAGGAGCCGTACGCGGCGTACACCGCCGGGGCAGCCCAGCCCGACGCCCACGACGCGGCGACCTACCTCGAGGCGCTCACCGCCCTCGGGTGCACGGTCGACGCGTGGGAGACCACCTACCTGCACGTGCTCACCGGGCCCGACCCCGTGCTGGGGTGGATCAGCGGCACGGGCGCGCGGCCGTTCCTGCTCGCGCTGCCGGACGACGGTCCGGGCGGCGGGCTGCGCGGACGGTTCTCGGCCGAGCTCGGCGCGCGGCTGCGGGCGGCGTACCCCGAACGCGACGGACGGGTCGTGCTGCCGTTCCGCCGGGTGTTCGCGGTGGCGCAGGTGGCCGGCTGAGGGCTGCCGGTGCCCGGCCGGGCGTCAGGCGCGGTGCGCGGCGGCACGGGCGAGCACTCGGCCGACCGCGGCCGGGACGGCGGCGGGGTGGGTGAGCGGGACCATGTGGCCGGCGCCGGGCACCGTGGTGACGCGGTCGCCCGGGCCGGCGGCGAGCAGGGCGCACCAGTCGGCCGGGGCGATCCGGTCGTGCTCCCCCCGGACGACCTCGACCGGCACGCCGGCGCCGGCGAGCGCCTCGTCGGTGCGGTAGCGGCGCACCGCGTCCATGCCCCGCAGCATGCTCGAGACGCCCGTGCGCGAGTACTGGGGCACCAGCACGGGCACCTCGCGGACCCGCTCGTGCCGGGCCGTGCGGAGCCACCGGGCCACCATCCGCGGCCAGGTGGCCGCACGGGGGTCGGTCACCGGGCCGACGAGCACCAGTCCGGCGACCGGGGTGCGCCGGGCCACCTCGACGACGACGGCGCAGCTCGCCGAGTGCCCGACGAGGACGACGTGGCCGTGCCCGGGCAGCACGCGCAGCACGCGCTCGGCGTGCGCCTCGACGGTGAGGTCGGTGCCCCGCGGGGCACCCTGGCCCATCGACGGCAGCGGGACGACCTGGCCCGGGCCGTCCAGGCCGCGGCGGGTCCCGAGCCACTCCGTGCGGGTCAGCCCGAGCCCAGGGACGAGCACGACGAGGGGCACCCGCGCAGCGTAGGTGCGTGCCACCCTGTCCGCGTGGGCGGACCGGCCGAGGGTGGTGCCCGCGTCCCGGTCGTGCTGGCGGTGCCGCTGCCGGGCACCTGCCGGGTGCGGAACAGCCCGGCCGACCGGGTGCCGAGCCACGGCACCGACGCCTTCGGCTCCTCGCACGCCGTCGACCTGGTGCCGGTCGACGACCGCGGCCGGTCGGCGCCGTGGTCGTGGCGCGCGCTGGTGTCGACCGAGCGGCCGGACGGGTTCGTCGGGTTCGGCCGCGACGTGCTGGCGCCCTGCGACGGGACCGTCGTGCAGGTCCACGACGGCGAGCCGGACCACGAGGCGCGGCGGTCGCAGCCCGCGCTGCTCGGCTACGCGCTGACCCAACGGGAGCGCGTGCGGCGGGGTCCGGCCGGCATCGCCGGGAACCACGTGGTCGTCGCGCTCGGTGACGGCGGGCCGTTCGTGCTGCTGGCGCACCTGCGGCGCCGCAGCGTGCGGGTGGCGCCCGGCGACCGGGTCGGAGTGGGTCAGGTGCTGGGCCGGTGCGGCAACTCGGGCAACAGCACCGAGCCGCACGTGCACCTGCAGGTGAGCGACTCCACCGACTGGCCGCGCGCCCGCGGGGTGCCCTTCGTCCTCGCCCGTACGGACGGGTCGACCTGGCTGCCCTCGGGCCGGGACCTGGTCCTGGGGTGGGCCTCGCGGTGACGGCTCAGACGTTGAAGCGGAACTCCACGACGTCGCCGTCGGCCATCACGTAGTCCTTGCCCTCGATCCGGACCTTGCCGCGGGCCTTGGCCTCGGCCATCGAGCCGGCCTCGACCAGGTCGTCGAACGAGACCACCTCGGCCTTGATGAAGCCGCGCTGGAAGTCGGTGTGGATGACGCCGGCGGCCTGGGGCGCCGTCCAGCCCTTGCCGATCACCCAGGCGCGCGACTCCTTGGGCCCGGCGGTGAGATAGGTCTGCAGGCCGAGGGTGTCGAAGCCGACGCGGGCGAGCTGGTCCAGGCCGGACTCGGTCGCCCCGAACGAGGCCAGCAGCTCGGCGGCGTCGTCGGGCTCGAGCTCGGTGAGGTCGGCCTCGATCTTGGCGTCGAGGAAGATCGCCTCGGCGGGCGCGACCAGGGCGCGCATCCGCTCCTTGAGGCCGTCGTCGGTGAGGCCGTCCTCGTCGACGTTGAAGACGTAGATGAACGGCTTGCCGGTCATCAGGCCGAGCTCCCTGAGCGCGGCGGTGTCGATGCCGGCCTGCTTCGCGCCGGCGAACAGCGTCGTGCCCTGCTCGAGCAGCGCCTGCGCCGCCACGGCGGCGTCCAGCACCGCCTTGTCCACCTTCTTGCCCTTGACCTCCTTCTCCAGCCGCGGCACCGCGCGCTCGAGGGTCTGCAGGTCGGCGAGCACCAGCTCGGTGTTGATCGTCTCGATGTCGGACGCGGGGTCGACGCGGCCGTCGACGTGCACGACGTCGGGGTCGGAGAACGCGCGGATGACCTGGCAGATCGCGTCCGCCTCGCGGATGTTGGCGAGGAACTTGTTGCCGAGGCCCTCGCCCTCGCTGGCGCCCTTGACGATGCCGGCGATGTCGACGAACGACACCGGCGCGGGCAGGATCTTGGCGCTGCCGTGGATCTTCGCCAGCACCTCGAGCCGCGGATCGGGCAGCGGGACGACGCCGACGTTGGGCTCGATCGTCGCGAACGGGTAGTTCGCGGCGAGCACGTCGTTGCGCGTCAGCGCGTTGAAGAGGGTGGACTTGCCGACGTTGGGCAGTCCGACGATGCCGATGGTGAGGGCCACGGGGACAAGAGCCTACTGGGCCCGGCGCGACCTCCCCGCCCGCACCAGCGCCGCACGCCGCACCAGGTGGTCGCGCTCGGCCACGCTGGGGCAGCGGGTCGCCGCCGCGGCGTACAGCTCGGCGGCGCGGTCGGCCTCCCCGCCGAGCTCGTGCAGGTAGGCCCGGACGGCGTCCACGCGGTACCGCTCCCCCAGGGCCGGCACCAGCCGGTCGACCTCGGCGAGCGCGGCGGCCGGTCCGTGCACGTGCCCCACCGCGACGGCGCGGCTCAGCGCGGCCGAGGGGTCCGGACGCACGGCCAGCAGCTCGTCGTACCACTCGAGCACCTGCGGCCAGTCGGTCTCGTCGGCCGTCGCGGCGTCGTCGTGCAGCGCCGCGATCGCCGCCTGCAGCTGGTACGGCCCGCGCCGGTCCTCGGCCAGGGCCGCCTGCAGCACGACCACCCCCTCGGCGACCTCGGACGCGTCCCACAGGGAGCGGTCCTGCTCGTCGAGCGGGACCAGCCGGCCGGCGGCGTCGTACCGCGCGGCGTGGCGGGCGTGGTGCAGCAGCATCAGGGCGAGCAGGCCGCGCACCTCGGGCTCGCGGCTCTCGACGGCGAGCTGCCGGGTGAGGCGGATCGCCTCGGCCGCGAGGTCCACCCGTCCGCCGTGACCGGTGGTGTAGACGAGGTAGAGCACCCTCAGGACCACCGCGAGGTCGGCGGGGCGGTCGAACCGGCTGCCCTGGACCGTCCGCTTGGCCCGGCTGATCCGCTGCGCCATCGTCGCCTCGGGGACCGTGAACGCCTCGGCGATCTCGCGGGTCGTGAGCCCACCGACGGCGCGCAGCGTGAGGGCCACGGCCGAGGCGGGCGACAGCTCGGGGTGGCAGCACAGGAAGAGCAGCAGCAGCGTGTCGTCGGCCTGCTCGGTGGGCCCGGGTGCCGGCTCGTCGGCGACGGCCTCCTCCCGCCGGCGCCGGGCGGTCTCGCTGCGGCGGGCGTCGACGAGGCGGCGACCCGCGACGGTGAGCAGCCACGCCCTCGGGTCGCGCGGCGGGTGCTCCGGCCAGACCCGCAGCGCCTCGAGCAGTGCCTCCTGCAGCGCGTCCTCGGCACTGGCGAAGTCGTCGCCGCGGCGGACGAGGGCGCCCAGCACCTGGGGGACGAGGGCCTTGAGCAGGCCCTCGTCCACCCCGCCCCCGGTGCCGGTCACCAGCCCTCGGGCAGCGATCCGTCGTCCTCCATCACCTGGCGGACGTCGATCCACTCGTAGAGCGGCTTCCCGCCCGGCCCGGGCTCGGACGACACGTGCGCGGCGATCTCGATCGCCCGCTCGCGCGAGGCGACGTCGACCATGTACCAGCCGGCGACCAGGTCGCTGGTCTCCGGGTGCGGGCCGTCGGACAGCACCGGGTCGGCCTCCGGACCGCCGTAGCGGACCCAGACCCGCTCCGGCGTCAGCGCCTGCGCGTCGACGAGCTCGCCCGAGTCGGTGAGCATCTGGTTCACCTCACCGAGGAACGCCATGTGCGCCTCGATGTCCTTGGGGTCCCACTGCGGCATCGGCGGGACGGGCGTGGGCAGCTCGGGGCCGCCGCGGTAGTGCTTGAGGAGCAGGAACTTCGGCATGACGTGGTCTCCTTCGTCGGTCTCCGGGACGCCCTGCGGCGCCCTCGCACCCCTGGAGCGGAGCGGCTGGCTGCTTCTCGACATCGGTCGGGATGCCTGTTCGGGTTCCTTCCTCGGGTGCTGCGGTCAGGCGGGTCCTGCGGGGCTGCGGTGGACGCTGACCAGGTAGTCCGGGTCGCTGCCGTGGTCGAGCGGCGCGCCGTCCCACCCGGAGTGGCTGGCGACGTGCTCCAGACCGGCTGCGGCGCACCAGCCGTCCCAGTCCTGCGGGCTCACGTGCCGGTCGGCGGCGAAGCCGGCGACGAGGTGGCCGCCGGGCCGCAGCCAGCCGGCGAGGTGCGGTGGCAGAGCGGGCTCGGTGCCCGGGGTCAGGTAGACGACGACGTTGCCGGCCAGGACGACGAGGTCGACCGGTGCACCCACCTGCTCGGCCGTGACGTCGAGCAGGTCGGCCTCGACCCAGGTGAGGTGCGGCGCCGCGCGGCGGGCCTCGGCGAGCATCGACGCGTCAAGGTCGACGCCCACCACGCGGTGGCCGCGCCTCGCCAGCTCGGCGCCGACACGCCCTGTGCCGCAACCGCCGTCGACGACCCGCGACGCCGGCTCGAGCAACCGGTCGCAGAAGTCGGCCTCCCCGTGCACGTCCTGCCCCGACGCCGCGAGCTGCGCGAACCGCGCTGCGTACTCCGGCCCGCGCGTGCCACCCGTCTCCTCGAGCCACCTGTTCGCTGCCTCCGACGTCATGGTGATCATCCTGCCGGAGCCGTCCGACAGCCGGTGCGAACGTGTGTTCGACAGCGACTGTCGGTGGTCTCTGATTGAATTGCTCTCATGGCGGCGGAGGTGGTCGGAAGCGTCCCGACGGGCGAGGTGGGCGGCATGCCCGCCCCCGTCGTCAAGGCGTTCCGGGTGCTGCGGCGGGTCGAGCGGGACCGGGCCCGGTCCCGCGGCGACCTGGCCTGCGCCGGCCTGACCGGCGACCAGGCACTCGGGGTCGTCGAGGCCGCCGAGACGGTGAAGGCGTGGGCCGAGTCGCTGTGGCTGGCCGGGTCCCGGCGGCTGGTGCAGGTCCTCGATGATGAGGACGACCTGCACGCCGCCCCCAGGGGCGGCCCCGCCGCCAGGGCCGAGCTGGCCGACACCGCGGTCTCGGAGACCGCCGCGGCCACCGGGCTCGGTGAGCGGGAGGTCTCCCGCCGGGTCGCGATGGCCACCGCCGAACCCGCCCGGATCGACCCGCTCGTGCACGCCATGCGCCACCGCGGGGTGTCCTGGTTCCGGGCCGTCACCGTGCTGGAGGCCACCGCCGGCATCGAGACCGACCACCTGCCCGAGGTGTACGCGAAGGTCCTGGCCGACCGCCGCGACGGCACCCCACCCTCACCTGCCCAGCTGCGGGACCGGCTCCGCACCCAGGCGCTGGAGCACGACCCCGACGCCGGCGAACGGGCCCGCACCACCGGCCTGCGCAACCGCACCGCCTGGGTCCGACCCCTGCCCGACGGCACCGCGGTCCTGGCCGTCACCGGCGACGCCGGACGCTGCGCCGCCGCCTGGTCCCGGGTCGACACCATCGCCCGCGCCCTCAAGGCCGCCGGCCACGGCGCACCCTCACCCCCGACGCCCCCGACGCCCCCGACGAACACGACGACCACGACGACCACGACGAGAGGACGCTGGCCCAGCTCCGCTCCGACGTCATGATCGACCTCGTCCTTCACGGGCAGGTCCTCGCGCCGCAGCCCGCGACCGGCCCGGCCCAGGCCACCGACGCACAGGGCGCTGACGACCGCCCAGACGCCGCTTTGGTGGGCGCGTGCGACCTGCCGCGGCTGGGGCAGCTGCCGCCCGCGGTCGCCCACGTCACCGTCGCGCTGCCCACCCTGCTCGGCCTCGACGACCACCCGGGCACCCTGCACGGCGTCGGTGCGGTCACCGCCGCCCACGTCCGCGAGCTCGCCACCACCGCCGGCTCGATCTGGCGGCGCCTGGTCACCGACCCCCTCACCGGCCGCGCTGTCACCCTGGACCCCCGCCGCTACCGCCCACCCACCTCCGTGGCCGACGACGTCCGCGCCCGCGACGGCGTCTGCCGCGGCGTCGGCTGCACCCACGACGCCTGGACCTGCGACCTGGACCACGTCATCCCCTGGGCCACCGGCGGCCCCACCTCCGCGACCAACCTCGTCCCGCTGCACCGCCACCACCACCAACGCAAGACCCGCGGCAGGTGGCGCAGCCGGATGGACCCTGACGGCACCCTGCACTGGACCAGCCCCCTCGGCCGCCGCTACACCACCGAACCCCGCCAGCATTCGGTCCCGGACCCGGAACCCGACCCACCGCCCGCCGGACGGGAACGACCAGCACGCGCACCGACCCAGCCGGACCCGCCGCCGTTCTGATGGCCGCGACGCAATCGGCGCCCACCGCACCGGTCGACCTCCGACCGTGTGTCGGACCCCGCTGCCACCCTGCGGGCATGGGCACCTTCCCCGTCCCCGCCGCCGTCCTGCTGCTCGGCGTCCTCGGCTGTCTCCTCGTCGGGGGCGTCCTCGGCGCGCTCGTGGCCCGCGCCGTCGTCGCCGCGCGGTCCGCCGGGCTGCGTGCCGAGCGCGACCTGCTGGCGGCGCGGGTGGAGCGGCTGGAGCAGGACGTCGACGAGGACGCCGACCTCGCGATGGCCCTGGCGCCGCTCAGCTCGAGCCTGGCGCGGGTCGAGCGCCAGGTCGGCCAGCTCGAGCGGGAGCGGGCCGAGCAGTGGGGCCGCCTGGACGCCCAGCTCACCGCAGTCCGCACCGACGGCGCCGCCCTGCGCTCCCAGACGGCGGCCCTGGCCGGGGCGCTGCGCTCCCCCACCGTGCGCGGCGCGTGGGGCGAGGTGCAGCTGCGGCGGGTGGTCGAGCACGCCGGCATGCTGCAGCGCGTCGACTTCGACACCCAGGTGGTCGCCACCGACCCCGACGGGCGCACCGTCCGGCCGGACGCCGTGGTGCTGCTGCCGGGCGGCAAGCAGGTGGTCATCGACGCCAAGGCACCGCTGGCCGCGTTCCTCGAGGCCGCGCAGGACACCCAGCCGGACGAGGCGCCCGCCCGCTCGCACGAGCGCCGCTCGCGCGCCGCCACCGAGCACGCCCGGGCGCTGCGCGGGCACGTCGACGCGCTGGCGGCCAAGCGCTACTGGGCGGCGTTCGAGCCGACGCCCGAGATGGTCGTGTGCTTCGTGCCGGGCGAGGCGTTCCTGCAGGCGGCCTGCGAGGCCGACCCCGCGCTGCTCGAGCACGCGATGTCCAAGCACGTCGTGCTGGCCACGCCCACCACCCTGCTCGCCCTGCTGCGCACCGTCGCGATGACCTGGCAGCAGGAGGCGCTGTCCGGCAGCGCCCGGGAGGTGTTCGAGCTCGGCCGCGAGCTGCACCAGCGGCTGGCCGGGCTCGGGTCGTCCGTCGGGCGGCTGGGCCGCACGCTGCACCGCGCGGTCGAGGACTACAACGGCATGGTCGGCACGCTCGAGCGCCGGGTGCTGGTCTCCGCCCGGCGGCTGCACGAGCTCGACATCACCGACGACCCGCTGCCCGAGGTGGTCGAGCTGCGGTCGACGGTCCGACCGCTGCTGCGCGCAGCCGGCGACGAGAACGGCTGAGCCGCACCCGTCCCCGACGAGCGGGTCAGCGCTTGACGCCGGCCTTGAGGTCGCGGTGCAGCTCGCGCGGCAGGGAGAACAGCAGGTCCTCCTCCGCGGTGCGCACCTCCTCGACGGCGCCGTAGCCCCGCTCGGCGAGCCACGCCAGGACGTCCTTGACCAGGATCTCGGGCACCGACGCGCCGGAGGTCACCCCGACGGTGGTCACGCCGTCCAACCATGCCTCGTCGACCTCGTCGGCCTTGTCGACCCGGTACGAGGCGCGGGCGCCGTGCTCCAGCGCGACCTCGACCAGCCGCACCGAGTTGGAGGAGTTCGCCGAGCCCACGACGATGACCAGGTCGGCCTGCGGCGCGATCTTCTTCACCGCCACCTGGCGGTTCTGGGTGGCGTAGCAGATGTCGTCGCTGGGCGGGTCCTGCAGGGACGGGAACCGCTCGCGCAGCCGCCGCACGGTCTCCATCGTCTCGTCGACGCTGAGCGTCGTCTGCGAGAGCCAGACCACCTTCTCGGGGTCGCGGACGGTGACCGCGTCGACTGAGTCCGGCCCGTCGACCAGCTGCACGTGCTCGGGCGCCTCGCCCGCCGTTCCCTCGACCTCCTCGTGGCCCGCGTGGCCGATCAGGAGGATGTCGTAGTCGTCGGAGGCGAACCGGACGGCCTCCTTGTGCACCTTGGTGACCAGCGGGCAGGTGGCGTCGATCGTCTTCAGCCGCCGAACCGCGGCCGCGGCGTGCACCGCCGGCGAGACGCCGTGGGCCGAGAAGATCACCAGCGCGCCCTCGGGCACCTCGTCGGTCTCGTTGACGAAGATCGCGCCGCGCTTCTCCAGCGTCGCCACCACGTGCTTGTTGTGGACGATCTCCTTGCGGACGTAGACCGGGGCGCCGTAGTGCTCCAGCGCCTTCTCCACCGCGATCACCGCGCGGTCGACGCCGGCGCAGTAGCCGCGGGGCGCCGCCAGCAGCACGCGCCGCTGTCCCGCAGGAGCCGGAGCGGTGCCGTCGAGCGAGGAGGGAGCGGGTGCCGTCACCCCTCCATCGTAAGGTCGCGCGGGTGAGCACCCCACCGCCGGCCGTGCGGCGTCCGCCACCCACGGCGGGCGAGACCACGCCCGAGCAGCCCTGGCCGGTGCGGCTGCTGTCGTCCAAGGTCGCGGGCTACGTCGCCAAGATGCCGTCGGTCTGGGTCGAGGGCCAGGTGGTCGAGATCACCCGGCGCGGCGGCTCCAGCGTCTGCTTCCTCACCCTGCGCGACACCGCCGTCGACATGTCGCTGTCGATGACCGTCTCGGGCCGCGTGCTCGACGCCACGATCTCGCCCGTCGTCGAGGGCGCGCGCGTCGTCGTCCGCGCCACGCCGGACTACTGGGAGAAGCGCGGTCGGCTGTCGTTCCAGGTGCACGACGTGCGCCCGGTCGGCGTCGGCGAGCTGCTCGCCCAGGTCGAGCACCTGCGGCGGCTGCTGGCGTCCGAGGGCCTGTTCGCCCTCGACCGCAAGCGACCGCTGCCCTTCGCGCCGGCCGTCGTCGGCCTGGTGTGCGGGCGCGACAGCGCCGCCGAGCACGACGTCGTCGTCAACAGCCGCACCCGCTGGCCGGCCACCCGGTTCGAGATCCGCCGGGTCGCGGTGCAGGGCGGGTCGGCGGTCACCCAGGTGATCGAGGCGGTGCAGGAGCTCGACGCGCGGCCGGAGGTCGAGGTCGTCGTCGTCGCCCGGGGCGGCGGGTCGCTCGAGGACCTGCTGCCGTTCAGCAACGAGGCCCTCGTCCGCGCCGTCGCCGGCTGCCGCACCCCCGTGGTCAGCGCGATCGGCCACGAGGAGGACGCCCCGCTGCTCGACCTCGTCGCCGACGTCCGCGCCTCGACCCCGACCGACGCCGCCCGGAGGATCGTGCCCGACGTGCGGCACGAGCTCGCCGCCGTCCACGGCGCACGGGAACGGTTGTGGCGCAACGTGACCGGGCGGCTCGACGTCGAGCAGCACCGCCTCGACGCCCTGCGCGAGCGGCCCGTCCTGGCCGACCCCGAGGGGCTGCTCGACGCCCTCGGCCGCCAGCTCGACGACGCCCGCGGCCGCGCCCACCGGGCCGTGGCCGGCCGGCTCGACCGCGCCGCCGACCAGGTCTCGCACCTGCGCACCCAGGTGCGGGGGCTCTCGCCGCTCGCGACGCTCGAGCGCGGCTACGCCGTCGTCCAGGACGCCGACGGGCACGTGCTGCGCGACTCGGCCGGCGTCGCCGCGGGAGACATCCTGCGGGTGCGGCTGGCCCGCGGCGACCTGCACGCCACCGTGGAGCCGGACGACGCCTAGGCTCCACGGCGTGACGACCGACGCCGACCCCGCGACCCTGGGCTACGAGCAGGCCCGCGACGAGCTGCTCTCGGTGGTGCAGCGGCTGGAGTCCGGCGGCGTGCCGCTGGAGGAGTCGCTCGCGCTGTGGGAGCGCGGCGAGGCGCTGGCCGACCGCTGCCAGCAGTGGCTCGACGGCGCCCGCGAGCGCCTCGACGCCGCCCGCGGCGGCGCCGACGGGGACGAGGACGAGGACGACGAGCAGGACGACGACCTCGAGGACGAGGACGCCTGACCCCGTCGCTCAGGCGAAGCGGGTCCGCCAGCCGGCGACGTCGTCGAGGGTGACGTTGCCGCCGCACAGCACCAGCGCGAACCGCGCTCGCGGGTCGGACCGGGCGGCGATCCGGCGGGCGGCGACCAGCGTGCACGCCGCGGCGGGCTCGGTCACCAGGTGCAGGGTGTCGGCCAGCTCGACCACCGCGGCGACCGCCTCGGCGTCCGGCACGAGCACGACCTCCTCGCTGTGGCGGCGCGCACCGTCCAGGGTCAGCCGGCTCACCCGCGGCGCCCCCAGCGTCGAGGCGATCGAGGTGACCTCGACGTCGACGGGGTGACCTGCCGCGAGCGCCTGCGTCATCGCCTCGGCGCCGACGGTCTCCACGCCCCACAGCCGGGTGCCCGGGCGCAGCGCGTCGAGCACCACGCCGGTGCCCGTCAGCAGCCCGCCGCCACCCACGGACACCACGACGTCGGTGACGTCGTCCAGCTGCTCGACCAGCTCGAGGGCGACCGTGCCCTGGCCGGCGACCACCTCAGGGTCGTCGAAGGGGTGCACGAAGGTGACGCCGGCCGCGGCGCGGCGCTCGGCCTCGGCGAAGCCCGCTCCGATCGTGGCGACCTCGACCACGTCGGCGCCGTCGGCCCGGCAGCGCGCGAAGGTGGCCCGCGGGGCGGCGGTGGGCAGCACGACCGTGGCCCGCACCCCCAGCGCGCGGGCGGCGTGCGCCACGGCCAGCGCGTGGTTGCCGCCCGAGACCGCGACCACGCCGGCGGCGCGCGCCTCGGCGTCGAGCGAGAGCATCCGCGCGAACGCGCCGCGCGCCTTGAACGACCCGCTGTGCTGCAGCAGCTCGAGCTTGACCGACGTCGGCCGCCCGACCACGCCGGTCAGCACGTCCGGGCGCAGCACCGGCGTCCGCAGCACGTGCGGCGCGATCAGCTCGTGCACCCGCCGGACGTCGTCGATCCCGACGACGCGCTCCTCGCCGGTCACGACGCCTCCGTCGCGGCCTCGGCCAGCTCGACCAGCTCGTCCAGCACGGCCGACCCGGTGACCACGGTGGTGCGGCCGTCCTCCTCGAGCAGCAGGCTGGTGCGCCGCGGCTCCTCGGACTCGAGGACCTGCCACGGGGTCCCGCCGACGTCCTGGGTGGCGCCCGGGGTCCCGTCGGAGGTGACCCGCTCGACCCAGCTCTCGGTGACGTCGTCGGCGACCTCGAGCCCGGCGTAGCCGCCCGAGGGCGCCAGGTACCCGACGTGCCAGGTGGCGGGGTCGCCGTCGACCGGCCGGTCGCGCCGGGCGCTGGTGACCTCCCAGTCCTCGCCGAGGTCGGGCACGACGACCGGCACGTCACCGGCCGCCTCGGCCACCTCCACCGCACCCGGCAGGTCGACGGGCGGCGCGGACGTGCCGGCGGGGCGCGGGACGAGCAGGTAGATCACGGCGACCACGGCTCCGATGACGGCCAGCGAGCGCACCATGTCGAACGCGGTCTTGCGGCCGCGCGAGGTGGCCGGCGGCGTGGGAGGCGCCTGCGGCGACCCGGTCTCCTGGCTCACCCCGCCATCCTCTCAGGCGGGCCTCGGTAGCATCGCGGCGCACGACGGCGCCGGCGCCGCGGACCCCGAGCGAGAGGCCCCTCCTGCAGTGAGCCAGATCCCCGACGCCCTGGCGGTGCCGCGCGAGGCGCCCGACCGCAACCTCGGGCTCGAGCTCGTCCGTGTCACCGAGGCCGCCGCAATGGCGGCGGGCCGCTGGGTCGGACGCGGCGACAAGAACGGCGCCGACGGCGCTGCGGTCAACGCGATGCGGGCGCTGGTCAGCACCGTCGAGATGAACGGCGTCGTGGTGATCGGCGAGGGCGAGAAGGACGAGGCGCCCATGCTCTACAACGGCGAGCGGGTCGGTGACGGCACCGGCGCCGACTGCGACGTCGCGGTCGACCCGATCGACGGCACGCGCCTCACCGCGCTCGGGATGTCGAACGCGATCAGCGTGATGGCCGTCGCCGAGCGCGGGTCGATGTACGACCCGAGCGCGGTGTTCTACATGGACAAGCTCGCCACCGGCCGCGCTGCCGCCGAGGTCGTCGACATCCGGCTGCCGGTCAAGGAGAACGTGCGCCGGCTCGCCCGCGCCAAGGGCACCGAGCCGCAGGACATCACGGTGGTGCTGCTCGACCGGCCCCGGCACGAGGACCTCGCCCGCCAGATCCGCGAGGCGGGCGCCCGGATCAAGTTCATCACCGACGGCGACGTCGCCGGCGCCATCATGGCGGCGCGCGAGGGCACCGGCATCGACCTGATGCTCGGCATCGGCGGCACGCCCGAGGGGATCATCGCCGCCTGCGCCATCAAGTGCCTCGGCGGCGTGATCCAGGGCCGGCTCGCCCCCACAGACGACGCCGAGCGGGCCAAGGCGCTCGAGGCCGGTCTCGACCTCGACGCCGTCCTCACCACCGACGACCTGGTCACCAGCGACAACGCGTACTTCGTGGCCACCGGCATCACCGACGGCGAGCTGCTCAAGGGCGTCCGCTACGGCGGCGAGGTCGTGCGCACCCAGTCGCTGGTGATGCGCTCGAAGTCGGGGACGATCCGCGTGATCGACTCCGAGCACCACCTGTCCAAGCTGCGCGCCTACGCGTCGGTCGACTTCGACCACGCCTCCTGAGGGGGGACCCGTGAGCCCGTCACCGAGCACCGTCACCGTCGTCGGGGAGGCGCTGGTCGACGTCGTCCTGGGCCGCGACGGCAGCCGGGTCGAGCACCCCGGCGGCAGCCCCGCCAACGTCGCGCTCACGCTCGGACGGCTCGGCCACGACGTGCACCTGCTCACCCGGCTCGGGGACGACGACCGCGGCCGCCGCGTCGTCGACCACCTCGCGACGTCGCACGTGCGGGTCCTGCCCGGGTCCGTCGTCCCGGGCCCCACCACCATGGCGATCGCCACCATCGGGGCGGACGGCGCCGCGAGCTACGAGTTCGACCTGCGCTGCGAGCTGCCCTCTCCCGCACCGGGTCCCGCCGCCGGCAGCGCGTGCGTCCACACCGGTTCGTTCGCGGCGCTGCTCGGGACGAACGCGGCCACCGTGCTCGACCTGCTGACCGCGGCCCGCGGCACCGCGACGACGTCGTACGACCCCAACATCCGTCCCGGCGTACTGGGCACGGCCGACGACGTGCGCCCCGCCGTGGAGGCGCTGGTGGCGCAGGCCGACGTGGTGAAGCTCAGCGACGAGGACGCGCACTGGCTCGCCCCCGGCCTGCCGCCGATCGAGCTGGCCCGGCGCTGGCAGCAGCGCGGCCCGGCGCTGGTCGTGGTCACCCGCGGCGGGGACGGCGCCGTCGCGGCCACCGCCACCGGCACGGTCGAGGTGGCCTCGCCGGTCACGACCGTGGCCGACACGGTCGGCGCCGGCGACTCGTTCAGCGCCGCGCTGGTCCACGCGCTCGACGGGATGGGTCTGCTCGGCGCCGACCGGCGGGAGGCGCTGCGGGCGATCGACCTGCCGTCCACCCACGACGTCCTCGTCCTCGCCGCGCGGGTCGCGGCCATCACCGTCTCGCGCCCCGGCGCAGACCCGCCCTGGCGGCACGAGCTCGACGCGACGACCTAGGGTCCGCGGGCCGAGAACCGCTACGTGTCAGGCGCCTTCGCGCAGCACGGCTCCGGGTCCGGGGACCCCGCCGACCTCGCGCGGGCCGAGCTCGTGCCCGGCGGCGCACCGCAGCACCAGGCCGACCGGCTCGTCGCAGCCGCGGTGCACGAACACCGCGGACGGACCCTCCGGGTCGGCGAGGTGGGTGTCGCCCCAGTGCCGCAGCGCCACCAGCACCGGGTAGAGGTCGAGGCCCTTGGCGGTCAGCCGGTACTCGTGCCGCACCCGCGCGCCGGGCTCGCGGTAGGGCTCGCGCCGCAGCAGCCCCGCCTCGACCATCCGCGCCAGCCGGTCGCTCAGCACCTGCCGCGGGATCGCGGTGCGCACCCGCAGGTCGTCGAACCGGCGCACGCCGAGGAAGAGCTCGCGCAGCACCAGGAACGACCACTTCTCCCCGACCACGTCGAGGGCGCGCCCGATCGAGCAGTTGTCGGTCGACCACCGGAGCACCTCGGGACCCATCGGGCCAGGCTAGGTCTGGTTGACAGACCCAGGCAAGCGCGCGAGGCTGGGTCCGTGACCGAGACCCAGAGCCGCACCCAGCACACCGACCGCTCCGACGTCGTGCGGGAGCGCACGTACACCTGGGAGGACCCGACCGCGAGCGCGGCCTCGCTCGGCCGGATGTCGGGCCTGCAGATGCTGCAGGCGATCGGCGACGGGACGCTGCCGCCGCCGCCGATCATGCGCACCCTCGACGTCCTCCCGGTCGAGGTGGAGGTCGGTCGCGTGGTGTTCGCCCTGCGCCCCGGCGAGTTCCACCTCAACCCCCTCGGCACCGTGCACGGCGGGGTGATCTCCACGCTGCTCGACACCGCGGCCGCGTGCGCCGTGCACTCGACGCTGCCCGTCGGCACCGGGTACACGACCGTCGACCTCACCAGCACCTTCCTGCGCGCGGTGCGCGCCGGGCAGCCCGAGCTCCGCGTGGTCGGGACGGTGCTGTCGCGCGGGCAGCGCACGGCGCTGGGGCAGGCGCAGCTGTTCGACCACCGCGAGCGCCTGGTGGCCCACGCGACGTCCACCTGCCTGCTGATGCCGATGGGCGCACCGGCGGCCGGGGACTGAGCGGCCCGGTCCTACGCTGGGCCGCGTCCCCGCCCCCACGCCCGTGGAGAACGCCGTGCCCGAGCCCGTCTTCGAGTACACCGACATGCTGCCGACCGGCGAGGACGGCACCCGGTACCGGCTGCTGACCACCGAGGGCGTGCGCACGGTCGAGGGCCCGGACGGCCGGACCTTCCTCGAGGTGTCCGGCGAGGCGCTGCGGCTGCTGGCCGAGGAGGCGATGCACGACATCGCCCACTACCTGCGCCCAGCGCACCTGGCCCAGCTGCGGCGGATCGTCGACGACCCGGAGGCGTCGCCGAACGACCGGTTCGTGGCGCTCGACCTGCTGAGGAACGCGAACATCGCGGCCGCCGGCGTGCTGCCGATGTGCCAGGACACCGGCACCGCGATCGTCATGGGCAAGCGCGGCGGGCAGGTGCTGCGCCCGCTCGCGGACCCGTACGGCACCGACGAGGAGGCGCTGTCACGTGGCGTGTTCAACGCCTACACCCGGCTGAACCTGCGGTACTCCCAGCTCGCCCCGTTGACCATGTGGGACGAGCGCAACACCGGCACCAACCTCCCCGCGCAGCTCGAGCTCTACGCCGACACCAAGCCGGGCCACGAGGCGCGGTACGAGCTGCTGTTGATGGCCAAGGGCGGCGGGTCGGCGAACAAGTCGTTCCTGTTCCAGGAGACCAAGGCCGTGCTCAACCCGGAGCGGATGATGGCGTTCCTGGACGAGAAGCTGCGGGCGCTCGGGACCTCCGCCTGCCCGCCGTACCACCTGGCCGTCGTCGTGGGCGGCACCAGCGCCGAGTTCGCGCTCAAGACGGCCAAGTACGCCTCCGCCAAGTACCTCGACACCCTCCCGACCGAGGGGTCCGCCGCGGGCCACGCCTTCCGCGATCTCGACCTGGAGCTGCAGGTGCTCGAGCTGACTCGGCGCACCGGCATCGGCGCCCAGTTCGGCGGCAAGTACTTCTGCCACGACGTCCGCGTCGTGCGGCTGCCCCGCCACGGCGCCTCCTGCCCGGTCGCCATCGCCGTCTCCTGCTCGGCGGACCGGCAGGCGCGGGCGGTCATCACGGCCGAGGGCGTGTTCCTCGAGGAGCTCGAGCGCGACCCGGCGCAGTTCCTGCCCGACACCACCGACGAGCACCTCGGCGCCGACGACGGCGACGTGGTCCGGATCGACCTGGACCGGCCGATGGACGAGATCCGGGCCGAGCTCAGCCGCCACCCGGTGCGGACCCGGCTGTCGCTCACCGGCTCGCTCGTCGTCGCACGCGACATCGCGCACGCCAAGATCAAGGAGCGCCTGGACGCCGGCGAGCCGATGCCGCAGTACCTCCGGGACCACGCCGTGTACTACGCCGGACCCGCCAAGACGCCCGAGGGCCACGCCTCCGGCTCGTTCGGCCCGACCACCGCGGGCCGGATGGACTCCTACGTCGAGCAGTTCCAGGCCGCGGGCGGGTCGCTGGTCATGCTGGCCAAGGGCAACCGCTCGAAGCAGGTGACCGACGCCTGCGCGGCCCACGGCGGCTTCTACCTCGGCTCGATCGGCGGTCCGGCCGCCCGCCTGGCGCAGGACTGCATCACCTCGGTCGAGGTGCTGGAGTACCCCGAGCTGGGGATGGAGGCGGTCTGGAAGATCCGCGTGCAGGACTTCCCCGCGTTCGTCGTCGTCGACGACAAGGGCGAGGACTTCTTCGCCTCGACCACGACGTCGGTGGCGATGACGATCGGCCGCCGCGCGACGCCGTGAGCTAGGACGGGAGCGGCTCGCCGAACTCGCGGCGGGCCTTCTCGGCCACCCGCCGGGTGATCGCCAGGTCGACCGCTCCCCCGACGACGGCGCCGACCACCGGGATGGCCTTGCCGGCCGAGCTGCCCGCCACCCGGGTGGCGATCCGTCCGGACGCCTTGCCCGCGGCGGCGCGCGAGGCGACCCGCGAGGCGGCCCGGGCCTGCACCCGCGGCACGAGGGCCTTGGCCGCGCGCTCACCCGCCTCCCGGCCCGCCTTCTGCACGCCGGTCGACATCGAGGTGCCCATCACCACCCGTGAGATCCGGTCGCGGACGTAGGGGTCGTCCAGGTCGTGGCCGTGAGCGTGCGCGATCGCGGCCGTCAGGCGGGCCTGGACGAACATCGACGCCGCCGTCGCCGGAGCGAGGCCGGCGAGCATCGTCACCAGCCCGCCGAGCCCGGACACCGCCCCCTGGGCGGCGGCCTGCGTGACCTGCGTGCGGACGACGCGGTCGACTACAGCGGCGGTGCTGAGACCGCGCCGGCGGTGCGGGTCGACCAGCTCGCGGGCGCCCTTGAACGGGCCGATGCCGTCGATCGCGGCCCGCACGACCTGGCCCATCACCGACTCGAACATGCCGTCGTCACGGCGCTCCATGCTCATCGGTGCACCCTGCCACGCCACCGGGGCCCTCGCGCTGGCAGGATCTGCGCCGTGCCGACCACCGACGCCCGACCGACGACGCCCGCCGAGGCCTGGGAGGCGATGCAGGCGGGCAACGCCCGCTTCGTCCGCGGGGAGGTGCTGCACCCGGACCAGGACGCCGCCCGCCGGGCCGAGCTGGCCGCGGACCAGCGCCCGTTCGCGCTGCTGTTCGGGTGCGGCGACTCCCGCGTCGCCGCCGAGATCATCTTCGACCGCGGGCTCGGCGACCTGTTCGTGGTCCGCACCGCCGGCCACGTGGTCGACACCAGCGTGATGGGCTCGGTGGAGTTCGCCGTCTCGCAGCTGTCGGTTCCCCTCATCGTGGTGCTCGGGCACGACCGCTGCGGCGCCGTGCGCGCCACGATCGACGCGCTCGACAGCGGCGTGATGCCGGGCGGCTACCTGCGCGACCTGGTCGAGCGGGTGACGCCGTCGGTGGTCTCGGCCCGCGCCCGCGGGACCGACGACCTGGACGAGATCGAGGCCGAGCACGTCCGGCAGACCGGCCGGCTGCTGCACGACCGCTCGACCCTGGTGTCGGAGAAGGTGCGCCGCGGCGAGCTGGCGATCGTCGGGACCGTCTACGACCTGGCCGACGGCCGGGTGAACCCCACCGAGGTCATCGGCGAGATCGACTCGCCCTCCATCTGACGGGCACCAGCCTGCTGACGGGGACCAGCCGGGGCGTGCCCGCCGCGTAGTCGCGGTACGCCGCACCGAAGCGCTGCTCCAGCCGGGCCTCCTCCGCGCCCGCCTTGAGGTGCAGCACGACCGAGAGGGCGGCCAGCGCCGCCAGCGGCTCCGCACGACGGCGCAGCACCGCCGCCCCGGTCGCCGCAGCCAGCAGACCGGCGTACAGCGGGTGCCGCACCACCGCGTACGGGCCGTCCGTGCGCAGCACGGCGCCCTCGGGCGGCTCGACGCGCGGGGTCAGGTCGGGGCCGAGCCGGGCGCCGGACGCGGCCGCGACGGCAGCGCCCGCCAGGACGAGGACCGCGGCACCGGCCCGCAGGGGTGCCGGCAGCGGCCACCGCCCGCGTCCCGGCCAGGCGATCGCGGCGAGCGAGGCCAGCTGCCCGGCGACGAGCAGGTCCGACGGCTGCGGCCGTCCCGGGCGCGAGGTCTGCACCCGCCGTAGCCTGCCAGCATGAGCGAGGAGACGAGCATCGGCAGCGGTTTCCGGGTCGAGCACGACACGATGGGCGAGGTCCGCGTCCCGGTCGACGCCTTGTACGGCGCGCAGACCCAGCGGGCGGTGGAGAACTTCCCGATCAGCGGACGACCGCTCGACCCCGCCCTGGTGCGGGCGATGGGGCGGGTCAAGGCGGCGGCGGCGCGCGCGAACGCCGACCTCGGCGTGCTGGCCGGCGACGTCGCCGACGCGGTCGAGGCGGCGGCGCTCGAGGTGGCCGAGGGCGGGCACGTCGAGCAGTTCCCGGTGGACGTGTTCCAGACCGGGTCCGGCACGTCGTCGAACATGAACGCGAACGAGGTGATCGCCCGGCTGGCGGGGCAGCGCCTCGGCCGCGACGTGCACCCCAACGACGAGGTGAACGCCTCGCAGTCGAGCAACGACACCTTCCCCACCGCGGTGCACCTCGCCGCGGCGCAGGAGCTGGTCTCCACGCTCCTCCCGGCGCTGGACCACCTGGCCGGCGTGCTCGAGGCGAAGGCGGACGAGACCGCAGACCTGGTCAAGGCCGGTCGCACGCACCTGATGGACGCCACCCCGGTGACGCTCGGCCAGGAGCTGGGCGGCTACGCGTCCCAGGTGCGGCGGGGCATGGAGCGGCTCGAGGCGGCGCTCCCCCGGCTGGCGGAGGTGCCGCTCGGCGGCACGGCCGTCGGCACCGGTATCAACACCCCGGACGGCTTCGCCGCTCGGGTCGTCGACCTGCTGGCCGAGCGCACCGGGCTGCCGGTCACCGAGGCGCGCGACCACTTCGAGGCGCAGGGCGCCCGCGACGCGCTGGTCGAGGCGTCCGGTGCGCTCCGCGTCGTCGCGGTCTCCCTGACCAAGATCTGCAACGACCTGCGCTGGATGGGGTCCGGCCCAACGACGGGCCTGGCCGAGGTGCGGCTGCCCGACCTGCAGCCCGGGTCGTCCATCATGCCCGGCAAGGTGAACCCGGTGGTGCCGGAGGCCGTGCTCCAGGTGTGCAGCCAGGTGGTCGGCAACGACGCCGCGGTGGCCTGGGCGGGAGCGTCCGGTGCGTTCGAGCTCAACGTCCAGGTGCCGGTGATGGCTCGCAACCTGCTCGAGTCGATGTCGTTGCTGGCCAACGCCTCTCGGCTGCTCGCCGACCGCTGCGTGGCCGGGCTCGAGCCGGACGCCGAGCGGATGCGCCGCTACGCCGGGTCGTCGCCGTCGGTGGTCACCCCGCTGAACCGGCTGATCGGCTACGAGGCGGCGGCCAAGATCGCCAAGCACGCTGTGGCACACGGCGTCACGGTCCGCGAGGCGACGATCGCGCTCGGCCACGTCGAGCGCGGCGAGCTCACCGAGGAGCAGCTGGACGCGGCGCTGGACGTCGACGCGATGACCGGCCGCGGCTGACCCCCGCGGTGGTCCAGGACGGACCCGGCGACCCCGACGACCTGCGCGACCTCTGTGACCTCGTCGCGCGGGTGCCGCCGGGGTGGACCCGCGTGGTGCACGGCGGTCGGGCCTGGGGCCTGTCGCGCACCGACCACGTCGGGGGCCGCAGCGTGTTCGTCGAGGCCGACGAGCTGGGCGGACCCGGGCGGCTGAGCGCGAACGTGTGGTTCACCGCCGACGGGCCGCTGCTGCGCCCGTGCGAGGTGCCGGCCGACGAGGTGCTCGGGCTGCTGCGCGGCTGGGTGCCGGCCTGAGACCGGGCCGTGCAGGTCGGCTCAGTACCAGTTGTGGCTGCGGCTGTGGGCCCACGCCGAGCAGGGCGTGCCGTACACGGTGTCGATGTAGTGCAGGCCCCACGTGATCTGGGTGACCGGGTTGGTCGCCCAGTCGTCGCCGAAGGACGACATCTTCGAGCCGGGCAGCGCCTGCGGGATGCCGTACGCGCTGGAGGTCGGGTTGTCGGCCGTGTGCTTCCAGCCGCTCTCCTTGGTCCACAGGCTGTCCAGGCAGGAGAACTGCTCCGAGTTCCAGCCCTTCTCGGCGACCAGGACGCGGGCGACGCCGCGGGGGTCGCGCAGGGCGTCGCGGGAGGCCTGCTCCTCGGCGGCCTGGCGGCGGCGCTCGGCGCGGGCCTCGGCGGCCGCCTGCTCGGCGGCGAGCGCCTGGGCGGCGGCGGCCTGCCGGGCGGCGAGCTCGCGGGCGGCGTCGGCCGCTGCGGCCTGCTCCTCCAGCGCCTCGATCGAGGCCGCGTCGGCGGCGTCGGCGGAGGACTGCGCGTCGGCCGAGGCGACCTGGTCGCTGCTCAGCGGCTGCACGGGGACGCTGTAGGCGGCCTGGGCGGCGTCGGGGCCGACCTGGCCGGCGGTCCCGAGGTACGCGGCACCGGTGGCGCCGAGCACGGCGAGGGTGGCCCCGGCTGAGAACAGCGGGCGCCGGACGAGCCTGTGGAGCACGGACGACCTTCCGTCGGCCCGTGCGGCACGCGCGCCGGGCTCGTCCACCCCCGCCACGGACCTGCGACGGGCGTCGCGGCCTTGCTGCGTGCTGGTCCTCGCCGTCCCCCGGTCGGGAGGTGGGCAGGAGGTGCTGACTGCTCACCACCATGACCCGGCCCGCCCCGCCGTGTCCAATCCGTGACCTTCGGGGTGCCTCAGGTCACAGGGCGATGCTCTCCAGCATCTCGGTGACCAGCGCGGCCACGGGCGAGCGCTCGGAGCGGGTCAGGGTGACGTGGGCGAACAGCGGGTGGCCCTTGAGCGCCTCGATCACGGCCGCCACGCCGTCGTGCCGCCCGACCCGCAGGTTGTCGCGCTGGGCGACGTCGTGGGTGAGCACCACCCGCGAGTTCTGGCCGATCCGCGACAGCACCGTGAGCAGCACGTTGCGCTCGAGCGACTGCGCCTCGTCGACCACCACGAAGGCGTCGTGCAGGCTGCGGCCCCGGATGTGGGTGAGCGGCAGCACCTCGAGCATGCCGCGGTCCATGACCTCCTCGACCACCTCCTGGCTCACCAGCGCGCCGAGGGTGTCGAAGACGGCCTGCGCCCAGGGCCCCATCTTCTCGTTCTCGGACCCGGGCAGGTACCCGAGGTCCTGGCCGCCGACGGCGTACAGCGGCCGGAACACCACGACCTTGCGGTGCTGGCGGCGCTCCATCACGGCCTCGAGGCCGGCGCACAGGGCCAGGGCCGACTTGCCGGTGCCGGCCCGGCCGCCCAGGGAGACGATGCCGACCTCGTTGTCGAGCAGCAGGTCGATCGCCACCCGCTGCTCGGCGCTGCGTCCGTGCAGCCCGAAGACGTCGCGGTCGCCGCGCACCAGCCGCACCTGCTTGTCCGGCCCGACCCGGCCGAGGGCCGAGCCCCGGGACGACAGCAGCACCAGCCCGGTGTGGCAGGGCAGCTCGGCCGCCTCGGCCAGCTCCACCCGGTCGTCCTCGTACAGCTGCGCCATCACCTGCTCGCTCACGTCGAGCTCGGCCATGCCCGTCCAGCCCGAGTCGACGCTGAGCTCGGCCCGGTACTCCTCGGCCTCCAGACCGACCGCGGACGCCTTGACCCGCATCGGCAGGTCCTTGCTCACCACGGTGACGTCGCCGCCCTCGTCCGAGAGGTTCTTGGCCACCGCGAGGATGCGGGTGTCGTTGTCGCCCAGCCGGAAACCGGCAGGCAGGGCGGTGGGGTCGGTGTGGTTGAGCTCGACCCGCAGGGTGCCGCCGTCGGGGGTGGACAGGGGTGCGTCGAGCCGGCCGTGCTCGACCCGCAGGTCGTCGAGCAGCCGCAGCGCCTGCCGGGCGAAGTAGCCCAGCTCGCTGTGGTGCCGCTTGGCCTCCAGCTCGGTGATGACCACCACCGGCAGCACCACCTCGTGCTCGGCGAAGCGCAGCATCGCGCGCGGGTCCGACAGCAGGACGGAGGTGTCCAGGACGAAGGTGCGGCGGGTGGTGCTCGTCAGGTCAGCGGCCATGTCGACTCCCTGCGGGCGCGGGCGCCCGGATCACTCGCGGGTGAGGGGCCGGGTCGCCGTCCCGCTGCGGGACGACGGACCGGGCCGCCCTCCCCGCGACCTGGTCCCGACCACGAGGGTCGGGCCGCAGCCGCAGCATCCGTCGGGCCTCCCGAGCGGGCCGGCACCTGACCGTCCCGCACCGCCGACGCTACGGCGGGGGCCGGACCGTCGAGCCGCGCCACGCCGGGCGGCACGCGCCGTTCACCTACCTGGTCAGTCGTGCGTCCACCTACGCGCCGTACCGGCGCTCCCGTCCGGCGTAGTCGCGCAGCGCGCGCAGGAAGTCGACCCGGCGGAAGTCGGGCCAGTAGGCCTCGCAGAAGTAGAACTCGGAGTGCACGCTCTGCCAGAGCAGGAAGCCGCCGATGCGCTGCTCGCCCGAGGTGCGGATCACCAGGTCGGGGTCGGGCTGGCCCTTGGTGTAGAGGTGCTCGGCGATGTGCTCGACGTCCATCAGCTCGGCCACCTGCTCCAGGCTGCTGCCGCGGGCCGCGTGCTCGAGCAGCAGGCTGCGCACGGCGTCGGTGATCTCGCGGCGCCCGCCGTAGCCGATGGCGACGTTGACGTGCAGGCCCGGCACCGCCCGGGTGTCGTCCTCGGCCTGCTTGAGCCGCTGCGCCATCTCGGCCGGCAGCAGGTCCAGCGCCCCGACCGGGTGCACCTTCCACCGGCGCGCGGCCACCAGGCGCCGCACGGCGTCGTCGATGATCGCGAGCAGCGGCTCGAGCTCGGCGGCCGGGCGGTTGAGGTTGTCCGGCGAGAGCAGCCACAGCGTGACCACCTCGATGCCGACCTCCTCGCACCAGGTGAGGAACTCGAAGATCTTGTCCGCGCCGGCCTGGTGGCCGTGCGAGGCGTCGCCGCCGGCGGCCCGGGCCCAGCGCCGGTTGCCGTCGAGCATGATCCCGACGTGGCGCGGCACCGCGGTGGCGTCCAGGCGGGTGGCCAGGCGGCGCTCGTAGGCGCGGTAGAGCGGGTGCGGCAACCTCATCCGGTGCTCGCTCCCTCCTGCCCGTCCAGTGCTCGAGCCGTCCAGTGCTCGGGCCGTCCGCTGCCCGAGCGGCCTGCCGACCGGGCCGGCGCCCGGGCGCGGCCACGCTACCGCCCCGTCGGGCCCGCACCGGGAACCCTCACGGCACGTGCGGTGATCCTCCCCACGACCTCCGCCTACGGTCTCGTAGGTTACTGCAACGTAGGTTATGGTGGTCGGCATGGACGAGACCCGTGACGCCGGGGACGACCCCGGCCTGGTGGAGCGGGCGGGCGACGCCGTCGAGCGGGCCGGCGAGGCCGTCCGCGACGTCGCGGAGCAGGTCAAGCCGCGGCTGCGCGGCTGGATCCACGCCGGGTCGTTCCCGCTCGTGGTGGCCGCCTCGGTCGTGCTGGTCACCCTGGCCCCCGACACCCGCTCGCGCATCGCGTGCGCCATCTTCGGCGTCGCCGCCGCGCTGCTGTTCGGCACCAGCGCCGTGTACCACCGCGGACGGTGGTCGCCCGGGGTCGAGGTGTGGCTCAAGCGGTTCGACCACTCCAACATCTTCCTCATCATCGCCGGCAGCTACACGCCGCTGACCCTGCTGCTCCTGCCGGAGGGCAAGGCGCGGGTCCTGCTGCTGCTGGTCTGGGGCGGCGCGCTGGCCGGCATCGCCTTCCGCGTCTTCTGGGTCAACGCCCCCCGCTGGCTGTACACGCCCATCTACATCGCCCTCGGCTGGGCCGCCGTCTTCTACCTGCCCGACTTCCTGCGCCAGGGCGGCGTCGCCGTGCTGACCCTCGTGGTCGTGGGCGGCGTCCTCTACACGGTGGGCGGGGTGGTCTACGCGCTCAAGCGGCCGAACCCCTCGCCGCGCTGGTTCGGCTTCCACGAGGTGTTCCATGCGTTCACGGTGGCCGCCTTCGTCACCCACTACGTCGCGATCTCCCACGCGGTGTACTCCTCGGGCGGCACCTCGGTCGCGCTCGGCTGATCGCTCGGCGGGCACGACGTGCTCGGGTGGCAGCACCCGGCGTCCTGGACGAGGGTGGCTGCATGGCTGCACAGGAACCCGCGAAGGACGAGTCCCCCGAGGTCCAGGCGCTGCAGGCGGTGGTCGACCGCGTGGTGTCGTGGCAGGAGAGCGCGACCGAGGAGACCGTCCGCGAAGAGCTCGCCCGCGGCGTCGAGCGGGCCGGGGTCGAGGTCCCGGACCGGGTGCTCGACGAGCTGGCCCGCCGCATCCACGCCGACCCCGACCGGGTCGAGGTCGGCCAGGTGGTCGCCGAGCACGGCGACGAGGTCGAGGCCTCCTAGCCGTCAGTCCACCGAGCGGGTCGGCGCCTCCGCGAGCACGTCCCGCACCACCCGCAGGACGTCGGCGTCCGGACGCTCCCCCGCCCGCACCTGGGGCACCAGCGTGATCAGCGCCTTCCACAGCGCCCAGCCGCGCGCCCGGGCCCAGGCTCCCTCGTCCGCGCCCATGGCCTCTCGGAACGCGCCGCGAGCGGGACCGGTGAACGAGGTCCAGGTGATGACGAGGTCGCAGGCCGGGTCGCCGACCCCGCTCGTGCCGAAGTCGATGACGGCGACCAGGCGGCCGTCGCGCAGCAGCAGGTTGCCCCGCGCGACGTCGCCGTGGAACCAGCAGGGACGTCCCTCGAACCGGGCCTCCAGCGCCGCGTCCCAGACCGCGAGGCAGTGCCGCGCGTCGACGAGGTGGCCCAGATCCCTGACCGCGGAGCGCGTCTCGGCGTCGTAGTGCTCCGGCGGCGAGCCGCGGAAGAAGCTGTGCTCCCCGGCGGCCGGCCCGTCCGCCGGCACGAGCCCGTGCAGCACGCGGAGGAACGCCGCGAGGTCGGTGGCGAGCCGGACGTCCTCGACCGGCCCAGGCCCCATCGGCTCCCCCGCGATCCAGCGCCGCACCGACCACGGGTGCGGGTAGCCCTCGGCCGGCTCGCCGCGCAGCAGCACCTCCGGTACCGCGAGCGGCAGCCGCGGTGCGAGCACCGGCAGCCAGCGGTGCTCCTTGCCGACGGCGGCGGCGTACCCCTGCGCCGTCGGCAGGCGCACGGCCAGGTCGTCGCCCAGGCGGTAGGTGCGGTTGTCCCAGCCGTCGACGGGCACCGGGCGGACGGGCAGGTCGGCGAGGTGGGGCGCCTGCGCCCGCAGCAGCCGGTGCACCAGCGCGGCGTCGATCCCCGCGCGGCCGTCCGGCCCGGGCGGGAGGTCGGCCGCGGTCGCGGTCACGCCGTGCGGTCGTCCGGCGGCCGGGTGCCGTCGCGCTCCTGCTCGCGCAGGGCGTCCTGCTCGGCCTGCAGCTCGCGGTACCGCAGCCGCCGCACGCGCCGCACCATGTCGAGGATCAGCAGGACGGTGACCACCGCGACGGCGAAGGTCGCGAGGAAGCCGACGACGCCCGGCGTCACCTGGGAGGCGTCCGGGACGGTGGACGTCGGGCTCGGGGTGGGCGTCGACGCGAGCACCGCGGCGAGCCCGGCGACGACCTGGTCGACGATCACGCCGGCGCCCCGGGGGCGTCGGGCGCCTCGACGTCCGCGCGCAAGCCGGCGAACAGGTCGTCCTCGACCTGCTCGGGCCAGGGCAGCAGGCTGCGGCCGAGCTCGTACTCCTCCCACGGCCAGACCTTGCGCTGCATCTCGTGGTCGAGGGCGAAGAACGAGCCGTCCGGGTCGATCTGGGTGGCGTGCGCGATCAGGGCCCGGTCGCGCACCGGGAAGTACTCCGCGCACTCGACCCGGGCGTGCACCGGGCGCGGCTCGCGGTCCTCCCAGTTCTTCAGCCACTCGGTGTACGGCGACTCCTTGCCCACCTCGAGCAGGGCGTCGTGGTACGCCATCACGCGCGTCCGGCTGAAGGTCTGGTTGTAGTAGACCTTCGCCGGCTGCCAGGGCTCGCCGGCCTGCGGGAACCGCTCCGGGTCGCCGGCCGCCTCGAAGGCCTCGACCGACACCTTGTGGCACATGATGTGGTCGGGGTGGGGGTAGCCGCCGTTCTCGTCGTACGTGGTCAGCACGTGCGGACGGAACTCGCGGACCAGCCGGACCAGCGGCTCGGTGGCGACGTCGATCGGCTCGAGCGCGAAGCACCCCTCGGGCAGCGGCGGCAGCGGGTCGCCCTCGGGCAGGCCCGAGTCGACGAAGCCGAGCCAGCGGTGCTGCACGCCGAGCACCTCGACGGCGGCGGCCATCTCGCGCCGCCGGACCTCCGTCATGTCGCGCAGCACCTCGGGGTCGTCCTTGAGGCGGGGGTTGAGGATGTCGCCGCGCTCGCCGCCGGTGCACGTGACGACCATGACCTCCACGCCCTCGGCGAGGTACTTGGCCATCGCCGGCGCGCCCTTGGACGACTCGTCGTCGGGGTGGGCGTGCACGCACATCAGCCGCAGCGGCTCGCCGGGCAGGACCGGGCCGGGCGTGCGGTCGGGCAGGCGGTCGGTCGCGCGCGTCGTGGCAGGTGCGGGCGAGGGCTCGCTCACGGTGGAAGGTCTCCCGTCGGTCATGATGGTGACGTCATGCTCGTCCCGTCCCATTCTGGCCCCCTGCGAGGACACCGGTGACGCACGCCCCCGTCGGCCGCCCGCCGGAGCGCTACGGCGACCTGCGGCCGGGCTGGCACCGCACCCTGGCCCGGGTGCTCACCGGCGTGCTGGCGCTGGTGGCCCTCGGTGCGGTGGCGTACGCCGGCGTCGACGCCGCGGTGCGCGACGTGCGGTGGCAGGACGTCGGGTTCCGCCTCGACGCGGGCGCGGACGGTGCCACCGCCACGGCGGTCGAGGTCACCTTCGACGTCACCGTCTACGAGGGCACGACCGCGACCTGCACGCTGCGGGCGCTGAGCGCCGGGTACGCGGTCGTCGGCCAGGTCGACGTCCCGGTCGAGGTGACGGGCGACGACCGCACGGTGCGCGAGACGGCGACCGTGCAGGTCTCGGAACCGGCCGTCAGCGCAGGCGTGGAGCGCTGCATCGTCCCCTGACCTGCAGGTTCCTTGACGGGTGTCCGGACGTCGTCGGGGTGACGGGCGGACGGCGCCTTGTTAGGCTTGCCGTTTCCGAGACGGCGCCCCGGGTCCTCCGCGGACACCGCGAGCACGCCGGCACCGGTCCGACACCTCGCTCGATCACCCTCGTGGTGACGGCGCGGGCGCGGATCCCCCAGCAGCACCAGGAGAGACATGAGCGAGACGACCAAGGCCAACTGGCTGACCCAGGAGGCGTTCGACCGGCTGAGCGCCGAGCTGGACGACCTGCGCGGGCCCCGGCGTGCCGACATCTCCCGCCGCATCGAGGCCGCCCGCGAGGAGGGCGACCTGAAGGAGAACGGCGGCTACCACGCCGCCAAGGAGGAGCAGGGCAAGATGGAGGGCCGGGTGCGCCAGCTCGAGGAGCTGCTGCGCCACGCGGTCGTCGGCGAGGCCCCGCCGGACGACGGCGTCGTCGAGCCCGGCATGGTCGTGACCGCCGAGGTCGGCGGCGACGAGATGACCTTCCTGCTCGGCAACCGCGAGATCGGTGACGGCACCGACCTGCAGGTCTTCAGCGAGAAGTCGCCGCTGGGCGCGGCGATCCTCGGCAAGAAGGAGGGCGACTCCGCGGAGTACACCGCCCCCACCGGCAAGAAGATCCCCGTGAAGGTCCTGAGCGCCAAGCCATTCACCGGCTGACCTCCGCTACAGCTCAGCACGGCTAGAGGCCCCCACCCCCGACGGGGTGGGGGCCTCTTGGCTCGTTCGACCCCGCGCCGGCTCCGAGGACGCACATACTGACCGCCGTGGGCGACGTGGCGGGCCAGCGCGAGGTCCGGGCCAGTGCTGCTCGTGCGTCCGATCCGTACGAGCGGGTGCTCACCACCGGTCTGGCCGTTGCCGCTCTGTTCCACCTCGCCGGGAACCACTCACTGGTCGAGGGGTCGGCGAGACCCGTTGCGCTCGTTGTGATGCAGTCTGTCGTCGGCGTCGCCGCGATGGCAGTGCTGCTCGCGCCGAGGCACCGCGGCCCTGTGCTCGTCCTCGCGGCGGCGATCCCGGTCAGCGCGTGGACCGAGGCGCCGGCGGTCGGCAACCACTGGGTGCTCGCCGCGGCGACCGCGCTGACCTACCTCGTCGCGGCGGTGGTGACGACCGCGCGAGGGAGAGCCTCGACCGAGGTGGCGGCGCTCGCGGTCCCCGCGGTCCGGCTGGTCCTGCTCGGGGCGTACTCCTTCGCGGCCTTCGCCAAGCTCAACTCGGGTTTCATGGACCCGACGACCAGCTGCGCCGTGCTCTACCAGGACCAGCTCGTCGGGTCGTGGGGGCTCGACGTGCTGTCCGTGCAGGGCTCCGAGGGCCTGGGGCGCGCCACCGCGATCGCCGCTGCCGCAGTGGAGTTGTCAGTCCCGGTGCTCCTGCTGGTCCGGCGCAGCCGGCCCTGGGGCGTGCTCCTGGCCATGACGTTCCACTGGACGCTGGCGATGGACCTGCAGCAGCACTTCTGGGACTTCTCCAGCATCTTGTTCGTGCTCTCCCTGCTCTTCCTCGACCGCGATCGGCTCGGTGACGCCGAACGCCGTCGCGAGATCGCGCGGTCCGCAACGCCGAGCCTGGTGCGGACGTTCCTCGTGCTCGTCGGTCTGCTGCTCGCGGTGGTCGCCACCGCGGGCGGAGCGCTCGGCGAGCCTTTGAGCCTGCGTGCGACCGCCGTACTCGCCGGGCACCTGGCCTGGTGGGTGGTCGGGACCGGCACGCTGCTGGTGGCCGCGGCGGCGATCCTCGCGTCCCGGCGCCAGGCGGTCGAGCCGACCCGGCTGCGGCCTGCCGCGCTCGTCGTCGCCCTCGTCCCGGCATTGGTCGTCCTCAACGGCCTGACGCCGTACCTCGAGCTCAAGACCGGCTTCAGCTGGAACATGTACAGCAACCTGCGCACGGTCGCCGGCGAGACCAACCACCTGCTCGTGCCGGCCACCTGGGACCTCACCGGACTGCAGCACGACCGGGTGTCGATCGCCAGCAGCACCGATCCCACCCTGACGTCCAGGCCGGACTACGAGCCGGTGTGGTCGGAGTTCGTGGAGTACGCCCACCGGCACCCGGATGAGACAGTCGCCTACACCCGGGGCGGTCGAGCGCATTCTGCGGCGACCCTCGCCGACGACCCCGCGACCGCAGCGCCGCCCAGCCAGGTCTCACTCCGGCTGCAGTCGTTCCGTGTCGTCGACGTGTCCGGGGCCGAACGGTGCCTCGACTCCTTCGGCCCGGCGCGCTGACGCTCCGGCTCTCGAACCTCTCGCGCATCGTCCGAACGGACGACCTTCTGTCGACCGTCCGCTTGGCGGGTCGAGGCCGATCACCCGTGCCGTTGCAGGGTGGCATCCACGCACTCTTGACGGGCACAGGGGCGGAACGGCCGCCTCGGTTCTGCGACAAGGGGTAACACACCATGCTCAAGGCCTACTGCTACCTGCGCACCCACGCCTTCCGGGTCCAGGAGAACATCTCCGCTCGCCGCGAGGAGGGCGCCACCGCGACCGAGTACGGCATCCTCGTCGCCTTCATCGCCTTCCTCATCGTCGCCGGCGTCACGCTCTTCGGCACCGCCCTCAGCACCTACTTCGGCCGCTTGGCCACGACCGTCGGCGGCTGGGCGCCCGCCGGCAACTGAACGGCCCGCGGCCGGGCGGACGCGCTCCGCCCGGCCGCACCACTGCCCGAGCCACACCACAGGCACCACCGAAGGAGCGTCCATGCATCGCAGCGCAGACCGGGGCGCCGCTGCGGTCGAGCTCGCCCTCGTGCTGCCGGTGCTCCTGACGCTGGTGCTGGGCATCGTCGACTTCGGCTTCGCCTTCAACGCCAAGATCGCCGTCACCCAGGCGGCACGTGAGGGAGCGAGGGTGGTCGCGGTGGACCCGGCCGCCACCAGCGGCGAGGTCAGCTCGCGGGTGACGGACGCGCTCACGAACAACGGTCAGGCGCTCGACGTCCAGACGAGGGTGGTGACCGGCTGCAGCGCTTCCGGCGCCACCTCGGCGACCGTCGAGGTCAGGGCCACCGTCGCCACGATCCTGCCCATCCCGGACATCCAGGTGACCGCACGAGGAGTCATGCAGTGCGAGGGATGACACCTCCCAGCGAGCCGGACGCGTTGGTCACCCGCCTCACCTCGGTTCGCGGGGACCATGGTGCGGCCGCGACCCTCGTCGTGGTCCTGCTGGCCGTGGGATCGCTGCTGGGTCTCGGAGCCGTCGTGCTCGACTACGGATCGGTGATGGCAGAGCGTCGTCAGCTCCAGAACGGTGCGGACGCCGCTGCACTCGTCCTCGCCCGCGACTGCGCGGACGACCCTGCGGCCTGCAACCCCACCAGCGCAGCCGCCGCGCCGTGGGTCGACGCCAACGACAGCGGCGTCGACCTGAGCGGCGACGCCGCGGTGCACAGCGTCTGCTCGGGAGCAGGCGTCGCCGTGTCCTGCGCCTCGCCGGGCGGTGGAGGTGCCCTCACGAGCTGCCTGGACCCACCGACGGGTCTCAGCAGCCTGTGGTCGGGGTACGTCGAGGTCCGCGCCCAGACGTCGGTGGTGCCACCGCTGATGGGGCAGGTCTTCGGGTCACCGGCCAAGAGTGCCGCCGCGTGCGCTCGCGCGGCGTGGGGCCCGGTCGGCTCGCTCGCGGCGGCGTTCCCTATCGCCATCTCCGCCTGCGAGTACGACTACTTCCGCGACGCCGGCGCGCTGGCACCGGCCCCCCAGTACGGTGCCGGCAACCCGCGGCCGAGCTCGCGCGAGGTGTCCCTCATCCTCAAGACCCCGGACAACGCCAACGTGCCGGGCGGGTGCCCCGCCAGCCCGCCCGGAGGTGACCGGCCCGGCGGTTTCGGCTACATCGACGTCGACGGCTCCTGCACCGCCCAGATCGACGCCGGCGGCACCGTGGGTGCCGATCCAGGCTCCTCCGTTCCCGGTGTCTGCGACGACCTCGTGCGGGACTCGCTCGAGACGGTGATCTGGATCCCGGTCTACGACAGCGTGATCGGGACGGGGAACACGGCCGAGTACCACATCTCCGGGTTCGCGGGGTTCTACCTGTCGGGATACCGCGTGCAGAGCGGCATCCCGGCAGACCGCGGTGATATCCACAACCAGTGCGCCACCGGCTCAGCAGCCGGGTCGATGCGCTGCCTGTTCGGCTGGTTCGTCGGTGGGACGCCTCCCGGCGGCACCATCGGACCCGGCACCGACTTCGGCGCGAGCGCCGTCCAGATCGCAGGGTGATCCACACATGAAGCGCATCCTCGCCGTCCTCGCGGCAGTTCTCCTCGCTGGTCTCGGAGCCCTCGCGGTCCTCGGGTACGCCGGTGCCGCCGACGCCCGTGCCGTCGCCGGGCAGGAGGCACGCACCGTGTACGTCTCCACTCAGGCGGTCCCGGCCGGTACGACCCTCGGCGACGCCGTCGCCGAGGGCCTGGTGGGCAAGGAGGTGTTCGCCGCCAAGAGCGTGCCGTCGGGCGCGCTCGAGAAGGTCGGTCCCGAGAACGAGGCGCTGGTCGCCACCTCCGACATCGCTGCCGGCGAGATCGTCCTGGCCAGCCGGTTCGGCGCCCAGCAGGAGGCCGACACGGCGCTCGTCGTGCCCGAGGGGATGGTGGCCGTCACGGTCGAGCTGACCGACGCGGGCCGGGTGGGCCCGTTCCTGCGCCCCGGCTCCGAGATCGCCGTGTTCACCACCTACGAGTCCCGCGATCCGTCGAACGACGACCTCACACCCGGCGGGCGGGCGCTGGAGCTCGGGGAGGACCAGATCGGCGACGTCAACAGCACGCGAGTGGTGCTGCCGACCACTGAGGTGCTCGCGGTCGGGGACGTCACGCTGGCCGGCCGCACCCCCCTGGCAGGTGAAGGCACCGACGCGGACGGTGCGACCCAGGGCACCGAGGCCCAGACCGTCCCGACCACCCTCGTGACCGTGGCCGTCACGCCGGCGGACGCGCAGCGCCTCGTGCACGCGACCCAGACGGGACGCCTGTACGCCGGCCTGCTCGGCGAGGGCGCCGAGGGCGGAGACGCGTTGGTCGAGGACCGCAACCTCTTCGCGGACAAGACGTGACGCTCGACCGAGCGGGAGATGACATCTGATGACCATCCTGCTGGAACCCGACCACGAGGTCGCCGAGACGCTGAGGGTCGCGCTCCCCGGCGACGTCGTCGTCGTCGACTCCGTCCCGGCCGTGGGCCGGGCTCTCGCCACCACCGACGAGGTGCTGGTCGTCGTCGGTCCCGATGTCGACCTGGCCCTGGCGCTCGACCTCGCCGAGCGCCAGCGGATCGAGCGCAGCGAGGTCGGCGTGGTGCTCCTGCGGCGACGGCTCGACGTCGCGCTGCTCGGGCAGGCGCTGCGTGCGGGCGTCCGGGAGGTGGTCGGACCCGACGACCTCGCCGCCGTGTCCGACGCCTGCCGGCGGTCGCTGCACGTCAGCGGACGCCTCGGCAGCCTCGGTGGCGCCGCCTCGAGGGGCGCCGCGCACGTCACGGTCGTCTTCAGCGCGAAGGGCGGGTGCGGCAAGACGACCGTCGCGACGAACCTCGCCGTCGCGCTGTCCGCAGGCGGGCGGAACCGCGTGTGCCTGGTCGACCTCGACCTTGCCTTCGGTGACGTCGCCATCGCGCTCCAGCTGATGCCGGCCAGGACGGTGATCGACGCGGTGGCGATGGCGGGGCACATCGACGAGCAGGGCGTCACGAGCCTCATCACCCCGTACGCACCCGGTGTTGACGCGATCTGCGCGCCGCTGGAACCCGGCGAGGCGGAGCGCATCCAGGTGTCGGTGGTGACCGAGCTCCTGGACGTGCTCAAGCAGATGTACGACCACGTCGTCATCGACACCCCGCCGGCCTTCACCGAGCACGTGCTCGCCTCGTTCGACCTCGCGGACCACTACGTCCTGCTCGCGACGCTCGACATCCCGGCGCTGAAGAACCTGCGCCTGACGCTCGACATGCTCGACCTGCTCGGGTACCCGCGCGAGAGCTGGCTGGTCGTCCTCAACCGGTCGGACTCCAAGGTCGGGCTGTCGGTCAGCGACGTCGAGAACACGCTGAGGACCCGGATCAGCGCCCTGGTGCCCAGCAGCAGGGCGGTCTCCGCGTCGATCAACAAGGGCGTGCCGCTGGTCGTGGAGGAGCCCAACCACCCGGTGAGCGCGGCCATCCGCGCGCTGGCGGCCCAGTGCCGGTCGACCCAGGACCAGGCGGCGCCGGCCGGGACCCGCGCCCGCCGTCGCAAGCTGCCGCTGCTGCGGCGTGGAAGGAGCTGACCGTGAGCCTCGCGGACCGCATCGACGCCGTCCGGTCGTCGACCCACGTCGTCACGACACCTCTGGACGGCCACACGGCCCCCACCCGGTCCCGCCGACGGGCGCGGGGCGGGACGGACCCGTTCGCGGACGTCAAGGCCAGCGTGCACAAGGCCCTGCTCGATCAGATGGGGCCCCAGCTGTACGACCCGCGGATGGAGCAGGCCGAGCTCAAGCAGCAGGTGCGCCTGCAGCTCCAGTCGGTGCTCGACCTGGAGCAGACGCCGCTCTCCGCGACCGACCGGACGCAGATCTCGCAGGACATCACCGACGACATCCTCGGCCACGGACCGCTGGAGCCCTTCCTCCGCGACCCGGAGGTCACCGAGATCATGGTCAACGGGCCGGGCTCGATCTTCGTCGAGCGCGAGGGACGCCTCCACCCGGTGACTGCGACGTTCACCGGCGACGCCCACCTGCGGCGAACCATCGACAAGATCGTCGGCCGGGTCGGCCGGCGCATCGACGAGGCGAGCCCGATGGTCGACGCCCGCCTGCCCGACGGCTCGCGGGTCAACGCTGTGGTGCACCCGATCGCGCTCGACGGCAGCCTGCTCACCATCCGCAAGTTCGCCCACGACCCGTTCACGGTGGACGACCTCGTGGGCTTCGGCACGTTCCCGCGCGCGGTCGCCGACCTCCTCGACGCCTGCGTCCGCGGTCGGCTCAACATCCTCATCTCCGGTGGCACCGGCTCGGGCAAGACCACCACTCTCAACGTGGTGAGCGGATTCATCCCCGCCGACGAGCGCATCGTCACCATCGAGGACGCCGCCGAGCTGCAGCTGCACCAGGAGCACGTCCTGCGGCTCGAGAGCCGGCCTCCCAACATCGAAGGACGCGGCCAGGTGGCCATCCGGGACCTCGTGCGCAACGCGCTGCGGATGCGGCCGGACCGCATCGTGGTCGGTGAGGTCCGCGACGGCGCCGCCCTGGACATGCTGCAGGCGATGAACACCGGCCACGACGGATCCATCACCACGGTGCACGCGAACAGCCCGCGGGACAGCCTGGCCCGTCTGGAGACGATGGTCCTCATGGCCGGCGTCGACCTGCCGGTCCGCGCCATCCGTGAGCAGGTGGCGAGCGCCGTCGACGTCATCATCCACCAGCAGCGCCTCAAGGACGGCACCCGGCGCGTGGTGCAGATCAGCGAGGTCATCGGCATGGAGGGCGAGGTGGTCACCCTGCAGGACCTGTTCGCCTTCGACTTCCGAGCCGGTACCGACGAGCGTGGCCGGATGCTCGGGGTCCTGCACCCGACCGGGCTGCGCCCCCGGTTCGCGGAGAAGCTCCTCGATGCCGGCATCCCCCTCCCCGCGGCGCTGACCGCCGTCGGCGCCCTCCCCCGGCGGTGATGCGGTGAACGACGACGACGGGCGCCGCCTCGGTCTCGCGGCCGCGATGCTCCTGCTGTCCACCGCCCTCTGCCTGCTCCTGCCGGCCACCGCCGCCCGCGCAGCAGAGGTCGAGGGGACCCTGAACGGCGTCCAGCTGCGCGACGGCCGGGTGGAGGTGGTCCTCACCACCGCCGACCTGGCACCCGGCGCCCAGGTCGACCCGATGACGGCGCAGATGACGATCGGCGGCGAGGACGTCGAGACGACCGGTGCGATCGCCGGTGGTACGGCGGTCGAGCGGCGCCTGGTCCTGCTGATCGATGTCAGCGGGTCGATGCGCGGGTCAGGCATGGAGGCGGCGAAGGCCGCGGCCGGCCAGCTGGTGTCTCAGGTGGGCCCCGACGTCATGGTCGGGGTCATCGCCTTCAACGACCGACCGGTGGTGCTGGCGGAGCCGACGACCGACCGGCGACGCGTCCTGGACGCCCTGGCCTCGCTCGAGGCGAGTCGGGAAACCGCGCTGTACGACGGCGTGCAGGCAGCGCTGACGTCCCTCGGGACGACCGGCGACCGCACGCTGGTGGTGCTGAGCGACGGCGGCGACACCGTGAGCCGCACGACGCTGGGAGCCGTCACGCAGAGCGTCGCCACCTCCGGGATCCGCGCGGACGTCGTCGGTTTCCGCACCGACGAGAGCCAGGACGCGGTGCTCGCCGGGCTCGCGTCGGCGGGACGCGGCACCGTGACCACCGCCCAGGACGCCGCCGGCATCGGTCAGGCTTTCCGAGGCGTCGCGCGGTCCCTCTCGACCCAGGTGCTCGTCCGGGCCGAGGTGCCCGAGGGCCTGACGGGGCTGCAGGAGCTGGCCGTGCGGGTCGGCGCCGGATCCGACCTCGTCACGGCCCGGGGCCAGGTGGACCTCCCCGCCCGTGCCGCCGAGCCCGGCGAGGTCGTGCCGCTGGCACCCGGCGGCACCGTCGCCGGCACCGTCCCCCCCTGGCTCGCGACGCCGTGGCTGGCGGTCGCCACGACCGGCCTCGTCGTCCTCCTGCTGGCGATGCTCGCGCTGCGCCCGCTGCTCCGTCGGCGCACCCCGACGCGCATGCAGCAGCTCGAGTTCTACGCGCTCTCCGGGCACCGTGCCGGAGCCGTCGCACCCGGCAAGCCGGACCAGCGCCCTTCCCTCGCCCAGCCCGTGATCGACGCCGCGGAGGTCCTGGTGCGGCGGCGCGGCCTCGACAGGGGGCTCGCCCTGCTGCTCGACCGGGCCGAGCTCCCCTGGCGTCCGGGGGAGTACATGATCCTGCGGGGCGCAGCGGCGCTGGCCACCACCGCCGTGGTCGTGGTGCTCCTGGACGGGTGGTTCCTGGCGGTCCTCGCGCCGTTCGTCGGCTGGTTCGCCGTCACGATCTGGGTGCGCTGGAGGGCGCGGCGCCTGATGCGCCGCTTCGCGGCCCAGCTCCCCGACGCGCTCGCCCTCGTCGCCTCGAGCCTGCAGACCGGGTTCAGCCTGAACCAGGCGCTGGAGGCCATCGGGCGCGACACCGCCGACCCGCTGCGCGGGCAGGTGGCCCGGGCGGTCGCCGAGACGCGCCTGGGTGCCGAGCTGGAGGACTCCCTGGACGACGTCGCCCACCGGATGGGGTCCGACGACCTGTCCTGGACCGTGATGGCCATCCGCATCCAGCGCCAGGTGGGCGGGAACCTCGCCGAGACGCTGCGGACGACGACGGCGACGATCCGGGAGCGGGCCTCGCTGCGGCGGCACGTGCGCGCGCTGTCGGCGGACGGTCGGATCTCCGCCTACGTCCTGGTGGTCCTGCCGTTCGTCCTGGGAGCGGCGCTCCTCGTGGTCGCCCCCGACTACATCGCGATGCTCTGGTCGAACCCGCTGGGGTGGCTGATGCTGCTGGCCGCGGTGCTCGGGATGCTCGTCGGGTCGCTGTGGATGCGCAAGGTCGTCCAGGTGGAGATGTGAGGACATGAACCCGCTCTTGGTCGTCGCCGTGCTGGCGGTGTCGTTGTCCGTCGTCCTGCTGGTGCTCGCCCTCACCACGGGGGCGACCCAGGCCACGGGGGTGGCGCGGAGCCTGGAGGTGATCCAGCAGAGCCGGGTCGTCCGCGACGTCGCCAAGCAGGAGCTCCCGACCCGCGAGCGCCTCGTCGAACCGGTGCTCGTCCTGCTGCAGCGGGTCGGCCGCCGGCTCTCGCCGGCGCACACCCCGGCACGACTGCAACGCTTGCTCGACTTCGCGGGGAACCCGCCGGCGTGGCCGCTGGACCGCCTGCTCTCCGCGAAGGGGGCCGGCCTGTTCGTCGGTGCGCTGGTGGGCGGTCTCCTCGGCGCCCTGGGGCCGTGGACCCTGGTGTACGTGCCGCTGCTGGCGGCCGCAGGGTTCTGGCTGCCCGACCTGCTGGTGCACAACGCCGGCCAGCACCGGCAGCAGGACATCCGGCGGTCCCTCGCGGACGCCCTGGACATGCTGACGGTGTGCGTCGAGGCGGGCCTCGGCTTCGACGCCGCGCTGCTGCAGGTGGCGCGCAAGACCTCGGGCCCGCTCGCCGGTGAGTTCAGCCGGGTGCTGCAGGAGGTCCAGCTGGGCCGCAGCCGCAGCGACGCGCTCCAGCAGCTCGTGAGCCGCACGAACGTGGACGAGCTGCGGACCTTCGTCGTGGCGCTGATCCAGGCGGAGCGGCTCGGCATCCCGATCGCCAGCGTGCTGCGCGAGCAGAGCAAGGAGATGCGGCTGATCCGCCGGCAGAACGCCGAGGAGCGCGCCCAGAAGGTCACGGTGAAGATCCTGTTCCCGCTCATCTTCTGCATCTTCCCGGCGCTGATGATCGTGGTCATGGGGCCCGCGATCATGCGGCTCATCGGCTTCTTCGCCGTGGTGCCGTGAGAGGCCTGCAGTGGTGACCTCCTCGAGACGGCACCGCACCCCGCGAACACCCTCCTCGGCCGAGCGCGGGCGGACGGGGACCGCCAGGGGTCCGGCCGCCGACGACCGGGCCGTGGACCAGCCGGAGCGGGAACGCCCTCGCCGCGGCGGCACCCCGAGGGCCGGTGGTCCGCGACGACGTCTCCTCGGACGACGCCCGAGGGAATCGGTCCTGATGGGCGTCGCCTCGACGTTGTTCGCCGCAGCGCTGTGCCTGGCGTTGCTGGGCCTGCTGGTACGGGTCTGAGGAGCGGGAGATGATCGACGGGTCCGATGCGGACGAGGTCACCGGGACCGGGCGGAGGCGTACGCGGTCGGAGGGTCGCGGATCCGACCTCGATCCACAACACTCGACCCGGCAGGCCCGGCAGCGGGGCTGCACGGCAAGAGCTCGAGATCCTCGTGCCGGCGGGGTCGGGGGCCCGGGAACGGGAGGAGCGGTGCGGTGGCGCGTGACAGCGGACCTCGTCGTCCCGCAGGTGCCGGGCAGGCGGACGCACCCGCCCCGGAGGACGACGTGACGACGATCGACCTGCGTGACCAGACGGTCACGCTGGTCTCCCGCTCCACCCGCCGAGCCGTCGACCTGCAGGTCGTCGGCCTCGACGCGGTGCGCGTCGCCCCGGAGAACCTCGAGCACGTGCTCTCACAGCCGGGTTGCGTCGTCGTCGACGCGCTCGCGTCGGGCACCTGGTCGGACGCAGTGGGGCGCGCGCTGGAGGACCGGCTGGCCGACGTCGTCCTGCTGGTCGACGACGGCACGGCCGTGAGCGGCACCTTCGACGACGAGGGGGGGCCTCGCCTGCGCGTCGTGCGCGCACCCGTCCACGCCGGCGACGTCGCCGCAGCCGTCGCCTCGCTGCAGGCGGCGGCGCTCGCCGCCCGGACGCATCGTCCCGCCGGGCCGGAGGCCCCGGTGGACCGGGGCGCCGAGATCCCCCGCGAGGCACCCGACGACCCGGACGGGCAGCACCCGGACGGACCGCCCTCGGACGACCAGCACCCGGACGGACCGCCCTCGGACGACCAGCACCCGGACGACCAGCACCCGGACGACCAGCACCCGGATCCAGGTAACACGGATCCAGGTAACACGGATCCAGGTGACGCGGATCCAGGTGACGCGGATCAGGGGGACGCAGACGGTGGGAGCCGGAGGGAGCAGCGGCTCAGCCGCCGTCCGCCGCTGTCCGTGCGTCGCCTGGCACCGACAGCACGCGGGGTCGTCCAGGGGGGGTACCTGACCGTCGCCCCCTCGGAGGACGCGCACGACGTCCAGGTCGTGGACCTCGCCCCCGACGTCGACGAGCAAGCCGAGCCAGGGTCGGTGGCGGACGCCCTCGAGACGCGGGAGGCGGACGACGGGGCCGGCCCGGCGCAGGAGCTGCGGCTGAGCCGGCGACCCCATCCAGCGGTGTTCCCTCCGCACCCGCCGGCGCCGGGCGTGGTGCAAGGGGGGTACCTGTCCGTACCCGAGATCAGACCTCGGTGGGGGGACGACGACGGGGCCTCCGCGTCCGACTGGAGCGACGAGGAGGAGCTCGACGAGCAGGACCACGAGCAGCTGACCGAGGACGGGCCGGACGAGGGCGCCGACGACGCCCGGACGGTGGCGGCTTCCCGGCTGCGCACCACGGGCGCGGCGCTGGCCGGCGGCCTGGTCCGCGTCACCCACGCGGTGCGCACCAGAGTGCCTGCCGAGGGCAGGAGGGTCGACCTCAGCAAGCACACCACCGAGTCGCGCTCGGAGACTAGGACCGAGCTGGTGTCCGTCCTCGAGCAGCTCGGTGCGCAGGTGGCGCCGGCCCAGCCCGTGCGGTGGCGACCGGGCTGGGAGGAGCTGGCCTCCGCCGTCCTGGACGAGTACGAGCGGGCCGAGACCTGGCAGCAGGTCGCGCAGCGGGTCGTCGACGACGTCGCCGGGTGGGTCGAGACGGACGCGGCGCTGCTGGTTCGTGAACGGGACGCGACCTGGTACCCGGTCGCCGGCGTCGGTCTGCGACCGCTCGAGTTCGGGCTGAGGGTGCCGGACACCCACCCGGCGGTGCAGTCGGTCACCCCCCAGGCGCCGGTCGTCATCGTTCAGGACACCGACGTGGTCCGCAGCGCGATCGCCGGCCTGCCGCTGGCCAGCCGGCGCAGCGTCCTGGTGGGGCGGATGCCGGGTGTCGATGCCCTGCTGGTCGTCGGGACGTCGGCGCGCGGGCTCGGGCAGGAGGACGTCCAGCGGGTCGGGGTCGTGCTGTCGCACCTGGCCGTCCCGATGCGCAGCGCCCTCGAGCGCCGGGCGCTGGCCGAGGCCCTGCAGCGGTTCGTCTGACCACGGCGGAACCGCCCACGTGCGGCGGCGGGCCGGGGCGGCGGGCTCAGACTGCGCCGGGCGTGATCCGCTCGTCGACGAGGTCCTCCTCGACGACGCGGCCGAAGGGCTGGACGTGGCCGTGGGCCAGCCGCTTGCGGAACTCCAGGTCGAGGTGGTCCTTGCCGTGCCGGTTCTTCTCGATGCTGCACACCAGCCAGCGCCGGTGGTCCCGGCCGGCGGCGACGTCGTACACCAGGTGCCGGCGGTCGACGACGTCGTACTTGTCCTGGAGCACCAGGATGATGTCGGCCTCGTAGGCGAGCGTCACCGAGCCCTTGACGTGCCGCGCGCGCACGCGGGGGGCGTCCAGCCCGGCGCGCTCCACGGCCGTGATCGCCAGCACAGGGCAGCCGAGCTCGAGGGCGAGGTGCTTGAGGTAGGTGGCGGTTCGCGACACCTGCGCGTCCTCGTCCAGACCTGGGCCGGCGAAGACCTTCTGCAGGTAGTCGACCACGAGCAGCCCAGGTGGGGCGCTCGCGGCGATCGTCCCGATGTCGTCCAGGCCCGTGAGGTCACCCCGCGCGCCGACGAGCTGCAACCTGGTGCCGTAGTGCTCGATGGCCCGCAGGGCCTGCGAGGCGCCCGGGAGGTCGGCGAGCGCGGTCGAGAGGTCGGGCGCGCCCTTGGCCAGCCGCTGCCGCACCTCCTCCTGGAGGGGGGCGAGGTCACCAGCCGCCAGCGCCGACTCCATCACCACCAGCCGCTCGACCAGCTGGGCGGGGGTGTGCTCGAAGCAGACGTAGGTCGCCGCGCCGCCGGCGGCCACCACGTTGCGGGCCATCTGCAGGGCGACGGTGGTCTTCCCGGTGCCCTGCGGTCCGGCCATGAGGACGAGGTCCCCCGCGTGCATCCCGCCGCCCAGGTGGGAGTCCAGCGGCTGGAACCCGGTGGCCCAGGAGCGCCCGTGCACCTCTCCCGCGCCGACGGACGCATCGAGCTGCTGCAACGCGTGCGAGGCGGTGACAGCCGTCGTCACGTGCCCGACGGACGCGGTCCCTGCCTCGCTGTACGTCTCGTTCGTCATGCGGGCCCTCTCACCGTCATCAGCAGCGTCACGACCAGGCAGGCGGCGAACAGTGCCGACGCGACGCCGAGCAGCACCCAGGTCCTGGTCAGCCCGGAGGCGCGGGCGCGCAGTCGTCGCACCTGCTCAGTCTCGCGCCGCTGCGACGACGACCGCGTCGGCCGGTCCGGCTCCACCTCGTGGCCCGATCGGCCGATGGCGTGCCGCCCGAGCCGTCGGATCAGGACGGACGGACCAGGCCCAGCTTGACGCCGGCCATGATCGCCTGGGCCCGGTTCGTCACGCCGAGCTTGTCGTAGACCTTGGCCACGTGCGTCTTCACCGTCGACTCCGACAGGTACAGGCGCCGGGCGACCTGGTGCACCGACAGGCCCTCCCCGAGCAGCGTCAGCACCTGCGCCTCCCGCGTGGTGAGCAGCGGTCCGGTGGACGACGACCGCCGCCTCATCGCGTCGGCCATGCCGGCGGCCGAGAAGACGTCGGGCGAGATGGCGGCACGGCGCACCGCCGTCACCAGCTCGTCCAGGTGCGCGCCCTTGAGCACCAGGGACGACGCGCCCGCGTCGATCGCCGCGAACAGCACGTCGTCGTCACCGTGCATGGTGAGCACGACGAGGCCGACCTCCCGGTCCTCCTCGCGCAGCCGGCGCACCAGGTCGATGCCGTTGCCGTCCCCGAGCGTGACGTCGCACACCACGACGTCGGGCCGGTGCCCCTGGACCACCTGGAGCCCCTCGGCCAGCGAGCCGGCCTCGCCGACCACCTCCAGATCGGGTTCGGCGTCCAGCGCCGAGCGCAGCCCTGCCCGGACGACCCGGTGGTCGTCGACGAGCACCACCGAGGTCGTCATGAGCGCGCGACCACCCGGTCGCCCGCCCGGCCGGCCACCCGCCCCACCAGCCGCCCGGACAGGCGGCTCGCGAGCCAGGACGGTTGTGCGACCTCGGCCGCACGCGACCTCGGGTGGTACGGGGCGGCCTCCCGGGTGATCGCCGTGGGCGCCCCGACCTCGAGGCGGGCTCGCACCCCCGACGGCGAGCGATCGGTCACCACGTCGCCGCCGAGCTCGCGCAGCGCGTCGACGAGCACCCGGTCCGGTTCCCAGCCGCCCGCGCCGTCGCGGTCCAGGCGGACCGATGCGCGAGGCGGCCCGAGCTCGAGGTCAACACCGACCGCTGTCGTGCCGGGGCGCGACCGCGCGTCCCCGAGGAAGTCCTGGACCAGCCGGAGCAGCACCGACTCGACGTGGGCCGGGAACCGGAACGCGGACTCCTGGATCGACAGGGTGACCGCCACGTCGCTGCTGGCGGCCAGCGCGTGCACGTGGCTGGTGACGGCGGCCCCCAGACCGCGCTCGGGCAGCGCGGTCGAACGCAGGTCCGCGATCGAGAGCCTGATGTCGCTGATCGTGCGGGTCAGCTCCGAACGCACCATGGCGAGCGCCTGGGTCGCCTCGGGGTGCGACCGGGCGCGCCGGCTGGCGGCGTCGACGACGATGCCGAGCGCGGAGAGGTCCTGGGCGATGCCGTCGTGCATCTCGCGGGCCAGCCGCTCGCGCTCGCCGATCTCGGCGACGTGCCGCAGGGCGGTGAAGGCCATCGCCGCGTGGAGGTGCGCGACGTAGCGGTCGCACGCGGCCTGCACCGTCTCTTGCTCGGCGGTGGTGAACCCGGTGGACGACTCCCGCTCCAGGACGAGCAGCCCGAGGAGCTCGTCGTCGCGGTCCGCGAGCGGGACGGCCAGCATGCTCGAGCCGCGCCGTCGGCCCGCGGCGTCGGGCAGCCGCACGTCGTGGGTGAGACGCTGCCGGTGCCACGCCTCGTAGGGCGTGCCCGGGGCCGTCACCGGGTCGCGCCACGGCACGCGGTCGACCCCGTGCAGCGCGACAGGCGTCACGGAGTCGTCGTCGGCGCGCACCAGCAGCGCCGCGCGGTCGAACCCGACGACAGAGGCCTCCTCCACCACCAGCGAGGCGACGGCGGGGACGTCGAGCCCGGTGGGCAGCTGGCGGGCGAGGTCCTGGACGCGCCCGAGCAGCCGGCCGGCCTCGCGCGCGGCGGTCGAACCCGATCGCCTGGCCTGCCGTATCACCCTGCCGTTCCACGCGCCGAGCTGGCCGAGCAGCACGCCGAGGACGGCCCACTGGACCTCGACGAAGGCATCGCCTCCGACGACGCCGACCCACACCGCGGGCGTCCCCGCCGCCACGGCCACCAGGGCGGCGGCCCGGGCCCCGTGGTGCTCGCCCGCCCGGTAGCTCGGGACGAGGAGCAGCGGCAGCACCATGGCAGCAGGCACCAGCGCGACGACCCCCGCCACCACCACGGTCGAGGCCACCAGCGCTGCCACCCGCAGTCGCGGGACCCGGTCGGCCAGCAGCTCCAGCACCACGACGGCGACGACGGACGGCGCCACCAGGCGCTCGTCGCCGGCGACAGCCACGCCCAGCAGGCTGAGCAGCGCGATCCCGCACCGCAGCCCCGACGACAGGCTCGGCACCCAGCTCCTTCGTGCCCCCGTCACGACGTCTCCGTCAGGCACGCAGGCCACTATGGGGCGTGTCGCACCCGTTCGCGCCCTTGTTGCAGGAACTCGTCGCGCGAGCGTCACGATCGTCACCCGTCCGGCCGCGTGCCGGTGCCACGGACGGGCGTGCCGAGAGCGCCGTCAGGTGCTACCGCAGCCGCGCGGGGAAGCCGGCGTCGCGCAGGTGCTGGAGCACCTCGGCGGCGTGGTCGGGTCCCTTGGTCTCGAGCTGGACGCCGATCTCCACCTCGTCCACGCCGAGCTGCTGGCCGGTGCGGTTGTGCGCCACCTCGAGCACGTTCGCGTCGGTCTCGGCGAGCACCGCGACCAGGGCGGCCAGCGACCCCGGCCGGTCGGCGACCCGCACCCGGAAGGTGAGGAAGCGCCCGGCGGCCTGCAGCCCGTGCCGCAGCACCTGCATCATCAGCAGCGGGTCGATGTTGCCGCCCGAGACGACCGCGACCACCGGCGGCTCGTAGTCGTGCGGCTGGTCCAGCAGCGCCGCGACGGCGGCCGCGCCGGCGGGCTCGGCGACCTGCTTGGCCCGCTCGAGCAGGAACAGCAGCGCGCGGGCGAGCAGGTCCTCGTCCACGGTGACAACGTCGTCGACCAGCGCGCGCACGAGGGCGAACGGCACCTCGCCGGGGCACCCGACCGCGATGCCGTCGGCCATGGTGCGCATCTGGTCGAGCGGGACCGGACGACCGAGCGCGAGCGAGGGCGGGAACGCCGCGGCGGTGGCCGCCTGCACCCCGACGACCCGCACGTCCGGACGGGTGGCCTTGACCGCGGCGGCGATGCCGGCGAGCAGCCCGCCGCCGCCGGTGCAGACCAGCACCGTGCGCACCGCGGGGCACTGCTCGAGGATCTCCAGGCCGCAGGTCCCCTGCCCCGCCACGACGTCGACGTGGTCGAAGGGGTGGATCACGACCGCGCCGGTGCGGGCGGCGTGCTCGCGCGCCGCGACGAGGCACTCGTCCACGGTGTGCCCGTGGAAGACCACCTCGGCGCCGTACCCGCGGGTGGCCTGCACCTTGGGGATGGGCGCGCCGGCAGGCATGTAGACGGTGGCGTGGATGCCGAGCAGCTGCGCCGCCAGGGCCACGCCCTGGGCGTGGTTGCCGGCGCTGGCCGCCACCACCCCGCCGGCCCGCTCCTCGGCGGTGAGGCGTGACATCCGCGTGTAGGCGCCGCGGATCTTGAACGAGCCCGCGCGCTGCAGGTTCTCGAGCTTGAGGTGGACGTCGCCACCGACACGGGCGGACAGGGCTCGGCTGAACTCCAGCGGGGTGGGCCGGATCACGTCGGCGAGCAGCTCGCGAGCGGCCTCGATGTCAGCGAGGGTCACGGGCAGGACAGGGGTCACCATGGCGGCGATCCTGCCAGAGCGGCAGGGCCGTTCAGCCGCCGCTGGAGCCGCTCTTGCCGTCGGGCGGCAGCGCCGAGACCGCGGTCGCCCCGGCCGGCCGGCGCCGGCGGCGGACCCGCTCGGTGTGGCGGCGCAGGTCGACCCGCAGCTCGGGCCGCACGAGCTCGGCCACCATCGGGTCCTTGCGTCCGCGCAGCGAGTGGATCGCGGTGTTGAGGAACGCGACCAGCGGCACCGAGAACAGCGCGCCGACGACGCCGGCGACGATGAGCCCGGCGCCGATGGCGAGCACGACCGCCAGCGGGTGGACCGCGACGGCGCGGCCGAGCAGGAACGGCTGCAGGACGTGGCTCTCCAGCTGCTGGACCAGCACCACCACGCCCAGCATGATCAGCGCCTGCACCGGGCCGAGCGCCACCAGCGCCACCAGCACCGCGACGCCGCCGCTGACGAAGGCGCCGACGATCGGGACGAAGGCGCCGAGGAAGACCAGCACCGCCAGCGGGATCGCGAGCGGGACGCCCAGCAGCGCGGCGCCGAGGCCGATGCCGACCGCGTCGACCGTCGCCACCAGCACCGTCGCGCGGACGTAGGAGGTCAGGGTCGACCAGCCGGCGCGGCCCGCGGCGTCGACCTTCTCGTGGGTCGGGACGGGCAGCAGGTGCACCAGCCAGCCCCAGATCCGCTCTCCTTGCAGCAGCAGGAAGATCATCGAGAAGAAGACGAGGAACGCGCCCGTGACCACCTCGCCCGCGGTCGCGGTGATGGTGAGCGCCTGGCTCGCGATCTCCTCGCTGTTCGCGGTGAGCTGCTCGCGCGCCTGGTCGAGGTAGGCGTCGACCTGCGCGGAGCTGAGGTTCAGCGGGCCGTCGGCCATCCAGTCCTGCACCTGGAAGAAGCCGTCGGTCGCCTTCTCCCCCAGCCCGGCCAGGCCGCTGGCGATCTGCGTGCCCACGAGGGTGAACAACCCCGCGACCGCTGCGACCAGGGTCAGCAGGGTGACCGCCACGGCCAGGCCGCGCGGCAGCCTGAGCCGCACGAGCAGCTCGGTGAGCGGGATGACCAGGGCGGTCAGCAGGACGGCCACCAGCAGCGGGATCACCAGCACGCTGAAGTAGCCGACGAGCCACAGCAGCGCCCCGAGCGCGACCAGCACGACGACCACCCGCCACGCCACCTGCGCGGCCACGACGAGGCTCGCCGGGACGGGCGAGTCGCCCCTGCCGGGAGGGTCGGTGGGTGCCTGCGGGGTCGACGTCACCGTCACAGTGTTCACGACCGGGACGGGTGCCGTGACCTCAGACCGCGACCGGCGCCCCGAGCACCGTGCGCGCCAGGCCGGCGGCGGCGGCGGGGTGCTCCTCGCGCAGCAACCCTGCGGCGAACAGCACCGAGCGCTCGTCGACCACCACGGCGGGGGCGGTGGGCACGCGCCAGCCGCCGGCGTGGTCCTGCGTCGCCGGCGCGAGCACCTGCTCGCGGACGGGCGGGCCGGCGTGCCGCAGCACGCCGCCCGAGCCGACGACGACCTGGACCCGGCGCAGGTCCTTGCCGGACTGCGTCGGCCCGCCGGGGCGCGCGTGCCGGCGCAGCGCCACCGCGACGGCGAGCCGGCCCAGCTCGGCGTCCTGCCTTGCGTCCTCGGCGTCGTCGGGCACCCAGGCGGGCTCGGCGACGCGGCGCCCGGCCGCCTCGCGCAGCGGCACCACCTCGCCGGCGTCGAGCAGCCGCTCGGCGTCGGCGGCCTCGACCACGCCGACGGCGCCGTGCCGCATGCCGAGGTCGCCCTCGACCGTGCGGGAGTGCCACAGCGGCGCGACGACCTCCTTGCGCAGCACGGCGTCCTCGCCCTCGGGGGTGAGCGCCGAGTACACGTCCGTGGTGGCCCCGCCGACGTCGACGACGAGCACGTCGCCGCCGACCGCCTCGGCGAGCACCTCGACCCCGGCAAGCACCGCGTCGGGCGTCGCGGCCCGCACCAGCGAGGCGAACCGCGGGCCGCGCGACAGCCCCTTGCCGCCGATGACGTGGCGCAGGAACACCTCGCGGATGGCCGCCCGGGCGCCGGCCGGCTCGAGCGTGCCGATGCGCGGCAGCACGTTCGGCGCGGCCACGGCACGCCGCCCCGTGGCGGCCAGCGTCGCCATCACGTCGTCCTGCGCCGCGGTGTTGCCCGCGACCACGACCGGCGCAGTGACCCGGGTCGACGCGAGCCGGGACGCGTTGTGCCGCAGCACCGCCGCGTTGCCGCCGTCGGTGCCGCCCACGAGCAGCACGACGTCCGGACGGGCGGCGCGCAGCCCGCGGACGCCCTCCGCGGTGAGCTCGCCGGTGCTCACGTGCACCACCTTGGCGCCGGCGGACAGGCCGACCCGGTGCCCGGCCTCGGCGGTGACCGCGCCCTCGTAGCCGACCACCGCCAGCCGCAGGCCGCCTCCGGCGCTGGAGCAGACGAGGAGCCGCGGCTGCGGACCGGCGACGGCGGACAGCTGCGCCACGACGGCGTCGAGACCGGTGAGCACGTCGGTCGTCACGGTCGTCGGGTGCGAGGCGCTGCCGAGCACCCGACCGGCGGTGCCGGGTCGCAGGTCGACCGCGACCGCCTTGGTGAAGGTCGACCCGACGTCGACGCAGACGGCGACGTCGCCGGCAGCCGGGGTCGCGGGAGTCGCTGTCACAGAGGGGCGCTCAGGCGCCGAGCGCCTGCTCGAGCGCGGCGTCGAGGTCGGCGAGCAGGTCCTCGACGTCCTCGATGCCCACCGAGAGCCGGATCAGGTCGGCCGGCACCTCGAGGGCGGAGCCGGCGACCGAGGCGTGCGTCATCCGGCCCGGGTGCTCGACGAGCGACTCGATGCCGCCGAGCGACTCGGCCAGCGTGAAGACCTTCGTCGCGGCGCAGACCGCGAGCGCGGCCTCCTCCGACCCGACCCGGAACGACACCATCCCGCCGGCGCGGCGCATCTGGCGGGAGGCCACCTCGTGGTCCGGGTGCGAGGGCAGGCCCGGGTAGATGACCTGCTGCACCTTCGGGTGCGCGTCGAGGTGCGCCGCGACGGCCTCGGCGTTGTCGCAGTGCCGGTCCATCCGCACCGCCAGCGTCTTGAGGCCACGCAGGGTCAGCCACGCGTCGAACGGCCCGGCGACGGCGCCGAGGGCGTTCTGGTGGAAGCCGACCCGCTCCACCAGCGACTCACCCGTCCCCGGGACGGTCGTGCCCTCGCCGACCACGAGCGCGCCCCCGACGACGTCGGAGTGCCCGCCGCAGTACTTGGTGGTCGAGTGCACGACCACGTCGGCGCCCAGGACGATCGGCGTCTGCAGGTACGGGGTGGCGAAGGTGTTGTCGACCACGAGCAGTGCGCCTGCGGCGTGGGCGATCTCGGCGAGCGCGGTGATGTCGGAGACGCCGAGCAGCGGGTTGGTGGGCGTCTCGCACCACACCACCTTGGTGCGGCCGGGCCGCACGGCCGCGCGGACGGCGTCCAGGTCGGACAGGTCGACCGGCGTGTGCTCGACGCCCCAGCGGGTGGCGACCTTGTCGACCAGGCGGAAGGTGCCGCCGTACGCGTCGTCCGGCAGCAGCAGGTGGTCGCCGGGCGCGAGCACGGTGCGCAGCAGCGTGTCCTCGGCGGCCAGGCCCGAGGCGAAGGCGAACGCGGCCTCGCCGTGCTCGAGGCTGGCCAGGCACTCCTGCAGGGCGTCGCGGGTCGGGTTGCCCGACCGCGAGTACTCGTAGCCGTTCCGCAGGCCGCCGACGCCGTCCTGGGCGTAGGTCGAGACCTGGTAGATCGGCGGGACGACGGCTCCGGTGGTGGGGTCGGGCTCCGAACCGGCGTGGATCGCACGCGTGGAGAACCCGGCCTTCTCGACGTAGGTCACGGGACGAGCCTAGGACGTCCGCCCCGGACGCTCAGCGCCCGTCCGGCCCGTCGGTCCCCCGGCGGGCCAGCCAGGCGAGCAGCGCGGCCGCGACCACCAGCAGCAGCCCGGCCGCCAGGGCCGACGGCCCGGACCACCAGCCGGCGCCGGCCCTGCCGTCGGCGCCGCCGGCGAGCAGCACCACGGCCGCCACGGGTAGGCAGAGCGCCTGGGTCAGCAGCCACCGCACCACGCTGGGCCGCAGCGCCGCCGCGTCGACCTGCGCGGACGGCGGGACGACGGCGCACCAGGCCACCCCCACGTGCACGGCGTGCAGCAGGGCACCCACGGGCAGCGCCAGCCACGGCGAGCGCCCGGCGTCGAGCACCACGAGCGCGGCCACGAGCACGAACACGGTGGCCAGGGGCGAGGTCGGCGAGACCAGCATCCCGACGACCACGCCGACCAGCACGAGCATGCCGAGCAGCCGGAGCCCCGAGCCGCCGGCCGCCACGACGACGGCCAGGACGGCGGCCACCGCCAGGACGCCGACGACCGCGCGCAGGGCCCAGCCGGTCACCAGCGCGGGCCGGTGCCCGTCCACCGACCACGCCGGCTCGGGCGAGACGAGGTCGCGCACCCCGCTCACCGGCCCACCTGCCGGCGCCGCCGGGCGACCTCGCGCAGCACCCGGGCCAGGGCGGAGGCCTCCGCGGGGCCGACGACGACGCCCGCCGCGGCGAGCCGGCGCACGCGCTCGGCGCGCTCGCGCTCGACCAGCCGGGCGGCGGTGCGGTCGCGGACGGGGACGTCGGAGCCGGGGTGGTCCAGGTCGAGGGGCCCGGGGAGGGTGTCGACCGCGACCACCTCGGTGCCGCGCCGGCGCAGCCGCAGCGCCAGCTCCTCGACCGCGTCGTCGAGCAGGGGCGAGACGAGCACGGCGACCATGCCGGGCTGCACGGTGCCGGGACGCAGCAGCAGCCGGCGGGCCTGCCAGTGCACGGCGCTGTCGACCAGCCGGGTGCGCACGCGCCGCAGCTGGCGGCGCCCGGTGCCGGGCGGGACGGACTGGCGCGGACGGCTCAGGTCGACGACCGCCACCCGGTCGCCCTGCTCGAGCAGCGAGCGCGTGAGCGTCACGGCCGCACGCACGGACAGGTCCAGGCTCGACCCGGGAGCGGTGGTGCCGACGCCCTCCGGCCCCGGCGGGGCGGGCCAGCGCGCCACCTCGCGGGAGACGTCGACGCGGGTGTCGAGCAGCACCACCACGTCGGCGTCGGCGTCCAGGGCGTTGCGGCGCACGTGCAGCGAGCCGCGGCGCGCGCTGACGCGCCAGTCGATCCGCCGCACGGCGTCACCGGCACGGAACTCGCGGACGTCGAGCAGGTCGAGCCCCTCGCCGGCCCGGCGGGTGCGGTGGCTGCCGACGACCCCGGTGGTGCGCGGCCGCAGCGGGGCCGGCGAGCTGCGGTCCGCGGCGGGTAGCACTCGGACGGTGCGGTGGCCGCCGATGACGGGGTCGGCGAGCACCAGCGCGTCGGCGCCCACCGCGCGGACGTCCGGCCGGGCCACGAGCACCGCCCCCCACAGCGGCAGCGTCAGCGTGGTCGACAGCCGGCGGACGCCGTCCGCGGTGCCGCTCGCGCCGACGGCCGCGACCGTGCCGAACGGCAGCGACCCCTGGGCCGGCAGCCGCACCACGCCCGCCTGCGCTCCCGGCGGCAGGACGGCCTCGACCAGCACCTCGACCTGCTCGCCCTGGCCGACCTGCCCCGGCGCGTGCACCCGGCTGCCGACGCCCCCGCGCCCGCCGGCCGTCCCGGTGAGCTGGGACGCGAGGGCGAGCGCCGTCCCGACGACGAGCGGTGCGGCGAGCAGCACGACGTCGGCGCGGCCGGTGACCGCCCCGAGGGTGGGCAGCAGCAGGCACAGCAGCGCGGCCCGCCGGGCCGCCCGCGAGCCCGTCCACCGCGGCTCCTGCATCCTCAGCCCGCCGCCCCGGCGGGGGCCGCGGCGGCGACCGGGTCGCGGCGGGTGGGCGGGGTGGGCACCCGGCCGAGCAGGTCGGTGACCACGTCGACGGCGCGCAGGCCGGTCGACCACGTCTCGGGCGCGAGGGTCAGCCGGTGCGCCAGCACGGCGACCGCGCACGCCTTGACGTCCTCGGGCAGGACCAGGTCGCGGCCGTCGAGCACGGCGAGCGCCCGGGCGACGAGGACCAGCGCGAGCGAGCCGCGCGGCGAGGCGCCCACCTCGACCTGGGAGTGCTCGCGGGTGGCCCGGGTGAGCGCGACGGCGTAGGCGACCACGTCGGCGTCGACGTCGACCAGCTCGACGCCCGCCTGCAGCCGGGCCAGGCCGGTCGCGTCGACGACCGGGGCGACGCTGCTGGCCTCCTGCCGGCGGTCCAGCCGGCGGCGGACGACGTCCTGCTCCCCCTGGCCGCTCGGGTAGCCGAAGTCGAGCCGCAGCAGGAACCGGTCGAGCTGGGCCTCGGGCAGCGGGTAGGTGCCCTCGTACTCGATCGGGTTGGCGGTGGCGAGCACGTGGAACGGCCTCGGCAGGACGAAGGTGCGTCCCTCGACCGTGACCTGGCCCTCCTGCATCGCCTCGAGCAGCGCGGACTGGGTCTTCGGCGGCGTCCGGTTGATCTCGTCGGCCAGCAGCAGGCCCGTCATGACCGGGCCGGGGTGGAACACGAACTCGGCGCCGTTCGGGTCGTAGACGAACGAGCCGGTGACGTCGGCCGGCAGCAGGTCGGGCGTGCACTGCAGGCGGCGGAAGTCGAGCCCCAGGGCGGCGGCCAGGCTGCGGGCCGCGAGCGTCTTGCCGGTGCCGGGCACGTCCTCGACCAGGACGTGCCCGCCCGCGAGCACCGCGGCCAGCGCCAGCCGCAGGCTGCGCTCCTGCCCCACCACGACGGTGCCGACGGCGGCCAGGACGTCGGCGGCGGTCGCGCTCACGGCCGCGACGTCGGGCAGGTCGGCGCCGGCCCCGGTGGGTGCGCGGGTGGGCTCAGGGGCGGGTGAGGTCACGGGGTGCTCCATCGGGTGTGTTCCCGGAGGGTCCGGGCGCGGGCGGGGCGGCGGGGTCGACGGCGGCGGGGTCGGCGGCGGCGGCGGGGTCGGCGGCGGCGGTGGGGGCTGCGGCAGCAGGGGCGTCGAGCGCGTCCAGGCGGTCGAGCAGGGCGCGGGTGAGCTCGGTGGCGGGCGCACCGCCGCGGCGGGCGGGCAGCGGGACGGTGCCGCCGAGCGCGTCGTACAGACCGGGCCCGAGCAGCTCGCGGGCCCGGGCGCTGGTCGGCTCGACGCCGAGGACCCGCAGCCGCGAGGCCGCCAGCGCCCGCAGCCGCGGGAGCAGCGTGCCGCCGACCCGGTCGGGCTCCTCGTCGAGCTGGCCGAGGCTCTGGCTGAGCAGCCGGACCTGGTGCCAGCCGGTGCCCTCGTCGTGCTCCGGCACCGCGGGCCAGCCGACCGGCGGTACCGGCGGCAGCGCCTGCACGGCGAGCGTGATCGCGGCGGCGCCGAGGGCCAGGGCGGCGGTGTGGCCGAGGTCGACGCCGGCGACGAAGGGCACCAGGCCGGCCAGCACGGACGCGAGCAGGGCGAGCAGGACGGGACGCACCCAGCCCCGCGACGGCTCAGCCACCCGGCCCTCCGGAGGGCGCGGGTTCCCGGAGCGTGGCGGCGACGCGCTCCAGCGCAGCGGCGGCGCGTGCCGCCGAGCCCTCGGGCAGGCCGCCGCGCCCGAACCGGGCGCGGTGGAACAGGTGCAGCAGCTCGTCGACCGCGTCCGGGTCGGCGCCGTGGCGGCGCAGCAGGTCCGAGCCGTACTCGGTCGGCGTCTCGTGCGCCCCTCGCGGGGTGCCGAGCCGCTCGCCGTGCTCCTCCAGCCGCTCCCAGCACCGCACCACGGCGTCAGCGGTGCCGGCGCTGTCGCGGCGCACCTCGTCGGCGGCGGCGCGGGCGCTGCGGCGCAGGTCGTCGAGCACCACCGCGTGCGGGTCGCCCTCGGCGTCGCCGACGGGCAGCAGCGGGTCCTCCTCCTCGACCGGCCGGCCGCCCGCCCGCATCACCGCCCGGACGGCGAGCGCGAGCAGCAGCGCCACGAGCAGGACGGCCAGCACCGGCAGCCAGCGCGGCGGACGGGCGGCGGGCTCCTCGGCGGCGTCCTCCTGCTCGGTCAGCGCGTCCGGCGCCTCGCCGACCTGCAGCAGCGGCCCGGTGACGATGCCGCCGGTGCGGGCGTCGCCGAACCGCGAGCCGCCCGCGAGCGTCGTCGTGAGCGCCAGCAGGGCGAGCAGCAGCGCGAGCACGGCCGCCAGCACGACGACCTGCCGCGACGCCGCCGGCGCGGACCGCCCCTTCCCGAGCACGTCCGCGAGCCTGTCACAGCTGCCGCCCGCGCCGCCGGGAACGCCCGGCTCCCCTCGCGGGTTGGAATGGGAGCGTGGCGGACCTGCCGCCCCGCGGACGTACCAGCTGGAGGAGACCGATGGGACTGTTCGGGCACCGCTCGCCCGTCACCGCCGAGACCGCGCTGCGCGGACGGGACACCCGTCCGTTCGACGTCCCGGCCCGGCACGAGGTCCTCGGCACCTCGCTCGAGGGTCCCTGGCCCGAGGGCACCGAGGTGCTCTACGTCGCGATGGGCTGCTTCTGGGGCGCCGAGGAGATCTTCTGGCAGCAGCCGGGCGTGGTCTCGACCGCCGCCGGGTACATGGGCGGGTTCACGCCGAACCCGACCTACGAGGAGACCTGCACGACGCGCACCGGCCACACCGAGGCCGTGCTCGTGGCGTACGACCCGACGCAGACCTCGCCCGAGCAGCTGCTCCGGGTGTTCTGGGAGCGCCACGACCCGACCCAGGGCGACCGCCAGGGCAACGACGTCGGCAGCCAGTACCGCTCCGCCGTGTACTGGACCACCGAGGCCCAGGCCGTGGCCGCGCGGTCGACCCGCGACACCTACGCCAAGGCGCTGGAGGAGATCGGCGTCGGCCCGGTGACCACCGAGCTGCGTCCCGCGTCCGAGGCCGGCGAGTTCTGGTTCGCCGAGCCGTACCACCAGCAGTACCTGGTCAAGGTGCCGAACGGGTACCGCTGCCACTCCACGACGGGCGTTCCCTACCCCGGCTGAGGCACGGCCCCTACGCTGCGGCGGGTGAGCCAACCACGGGGAGCCGCCACGTCGACCGCCGGGCGGGGACCGCAGGGCTGGGACGACCGCTACCGCGAGAACCCCGGCCCGGCGGCACCCCACCCGGCGGTCATGGACGCGCTCCTCGGCGTCGCGGCCGGTCGCGCGCTCGACATCGCCTGCGGCACAGGACGTCACAGCCTGTGGCTGGCCGAGCAGGGCTGGGACGTCACGGCCGTCGACTTCTCGCGGGTGGGCGTCGACATCCTCGTGCGCGCCGCCGAGGGGCGCGGCCTGCCGATCGACGCCCACGTCGCCGACGCCCGGACGTGGACGCCTCCCCGTCCGGGCTACGACCTGGTGCTGATGTCGTTCGTGCACCTGCCGGACCTGCTGGCGACGGCGGCCGGCTGGCTCGCGCCGCAGGGCCGGCTGCTCGTGGTCGGCCACTCCACCCGCACGCCGGACGGCACCGGGCCGCGCGACCCGCGGCTGCGGCTGGACCGGGTCGACCTGGCCGCCCGGGTCACCGGCGCGCGGCTGCGGGTGCTGCGCGCGGCCGACGTCGAGCGCGCCACCGCGGACGGCGTCTCGACCGACGTCGTCGTGCTGGCGCAGAAGCCGGCCTGACGGTCAGCCGGTCCGGCGGCGCTCCCGGTAGGCCCTCGCCTTCATGACGTCCCCGCACTCGCCCATCGAGCACCACCGCCCGGAGCGGTTGCGCGACGCGTCGTAGAAGACCCACCGGCAGCCGGGGTTCCCGCACTCCTTCAACCGGTCCCACGACCCGTCCGTGGCGGTCGCGTGCACCAGGGCGAGCACCTCGCCGGCCGCGCGCCCCACGGGGTCGGCCTGCTCGGCGGGCACCAGCCGCGGCGTGCCCGACGGGTCGTCGAGGTCGAGGACGAGCGGGTTGCGGGCGGCGATGGCGGCCAGCGACGCGCGGTCGCCGCCGGTGAGGTGCGCCCGCAGGGCGTCCCGCAGCTCGACCAGCCGGGCCGGCGCACCGTGCAGCCGGTCGACGCCGTGGAACCGGTCGTCGGTGTTGAGCAGCGCCCGCACCCGCTCCAAGGTGCCCGGGGCGACGCCCGGCTCGGTGCCCTCCTGCAGCCACGGCGCCAGCGCGTCCTCGCGTCGACCCGCAGGGCGATGCTTGACCTCCGGCACGCCGACCACCATAGTCGTCACCACTGTCCGGCGATAGCCGGTGACGAATCGCTGGAGCGCCCGATGACCTCGCCCGTCCCGAAGACCCCGCCCGCCCGTGAGACACCGAGCCGACCGACCGGGGCCACGACCCACCGGGTGCCCACCGCCCTCGGCGACCTCGCGGTGCACGAGCACCTCTCGCCGGACCCGCAGGCACCGGTGGCCCTGCTGTGGCACAGCATGTTCGCCGACTCCTCGTCGTGGGACGCCGTCGTGCCGCAGCTGCTCCCGCACCGACGCCTGCTGGTCGTGGACGGTCCGGGCTACGGCGCCAGCGACCCGCTGCCGCGACGCACCTCGATCGGCGAGAGCGCCGAGGTCGGCGAGCAGGTGCTCGACCACCTCGGCGTGGCGTCGGTCGACTGGGTGGGGAACGCCTGGGGCGGCCACGCCGGCCTGCACCTCGCCGCCACCCGCCCCGGCCGCATCCGCACTCTCGTGGCGATCAGCTCGCCGGTCAACGCCCTGACCCGCTCCCAGCTGGTGCAGATCCGGCTGCTCAACACCGTCGTGCGCCTGCTGGGCCCGGTGCGCCCGGTCCGCGACGCGATCGCCGGCGTGCAGCTCGCGCAGCCCGACGGGCCGTACCGCCCGGTGGTCGACGCGGCCCTGCGCCGGCCGACCCGGCGCAGCCTGGCGCTGACGGTGCAGTCGTTCGTGGTCGACCGCACCGACCTGTCGTGGGCGCTGCCGCGCATCGCCGTCCCGACGCTGGTCGTGGCGACCGACGACCGCTACGACTGGACGCCCGAGCTCGCCGAGGCCGCCGCGGCCAGGCTGCCGCGCGGCTCGTTCACCACCGTCCCCGGCGCCGACGTGGTCGCCCCGCTCGAGCAGCCGGACCTCACCGCCGAGGCGGTGCTGGCGTTCTGGGCCCGCGAGGGCACGACCAGCGGCTGAGGCTCAGTCCCTGGTCGGCACCGTGAGCCGCGGCAGGAACAGCTGGATCAGCGGGCCGATGACGAGCGCGAACACCACGGTGCCGACGCCGAAGGTCCCGCCGAGCGCCCACCCGACCGCGACGACGAGCACCTCGAGGGTGGTGCGCACCAACCGGATCGAGACCCCGGTGCGGCGGTGCAGCCCGGTCATCAGCCCGTCGCGCGGCCCGGCGCCGAGGCGGCTGCCGATGTACATCGCGGTCGCCACCGCGTTGAGCACGACGCCGGCGACGAACAGCAGCACCCTTGGGACCCAGCGGTCGGGGCCGTCGGCGTCGACCTGGTCGGGCACCAGCCACAGGCTGAGGTCGACCACCGGCCCGATCACCAGGACGTTGCTGACCGTGCCCAGCCCGGGCTTCTCCCGGATGGGGATCCACAGCAGCAGCACCACCACGCCGGTGAGGATCGTGACGGTGCCGAACGAGATCCCGGTCGAGTCCGAGACGCCCTGGTGCAGGACGTCCCACGGGATGTTGCCGAGCTCGGACCGCACGACCATCGCCATGCTGATCCCGAACAGCACGAGCCCGGCGTAGAGCTGGACGAGGCGGCGCACCATGGCCGCACCTTCCCAGCCCGCTCCTGGACGAGCGGCACCGGGGTCGCCGTGCACAGCGGACGGCGTCGTCGCCTCCTGGATGCCGTCCGGACTCCCCTGGGCCGTCGACTCCGTCCGCTGTGCGCACGCGTCAGGGCAGGACCTGCTGCGGCGGCCACACCGACCCGTCGAGCAGCACCCGGTCGCCCAGCGGCGAGGGCAGCTCGAGCTCGATGTCGCGCACCGGCGGTCCGGGACAGCTGATCCCGCCGTCCCCACTCGTCTCGATCGGACCGACGGGCTGGTAGACGGTGACCGTGGTGGCCGTCTCGACGAAGAACGGCTCGAGCAGGTGATCGCGGACGTCACGCCCGCCCGTGCACATCGGCTCCAGGGCACCCACCAGGACGGTGGCACCCGGCCCCTCCGCACCGTCGGCCGTCGGCGGGTAGAGGTTCGCGAGGAAGGCGGTCGCCGCCGGCACGAGGTCGCAGCGGCCCCCACCGGTGAGGTACCAGCCTCGGTCGTCCCGCTCGGCCTCGTACGCCTCGCCCCGCGGCAGCGCATCCCGGTCGGCCGGCCACGGCCCGAAGCCGACGAGCAGGCGCGGCTCGCCGTCCTCCTGGTACTCCGCGAGCAGCACGTAGTCGACGTCCTGCGGGGCCGTGCCGACCCGCGCACCGGGGACGACGTCCCGGGTGGCCCGTGCCAGCATCTGCACGATCTCCGCGCGAGGCACCCGGTCGTTCAACGCCCCGTCCAGGGCCGACACGGGGAAGGTGGGAGCACCGCCCTGGCACCGCAGCAGGGGGCGCCCGTCGTCGCCGACCTCCAGCAACGGCTGTGGCTCGGTGCTCGTGACCGGGGACGGCGACGGCGACGCGGCGGGCGGCGACTGCGTGCCTGGTGCGACGACCCAGGTGACGGCGAGCGCGACCGCCGCGACACCGGCTGCCACGGCAGCGGGCACCGCCCACCGGCGTCGTCGGGTGGGTAGAGCGGTGGGGACCACCTCATAGCCCGACGCCCTCTCGCGGAACGCCTCCCGCAGCGCCCGCGCCGCGCGGTCGTCGTCGTGGGTCATCCCTCCGCCTCCCCCAGGTGCACCCGCAGCGCAGCCAGCGCCCGGTGCACGTGCGACCGCGCCGTCGCCGCCGGGCAGCCCAGCACCGCCCCGATCTGCTCGTAGTCGAGGTCCTCGTAGAAGCGCAGCACCACCGCGGCCCGTTGCTGAGCGGGGAGCCGCCCGCACAGCCGCCAGGCGGCGTCGGCGTCCGAGACCGCGGCCGCGTGGTCGGGCCGCACGTCCTCGCGGCCGTCGAGGTGCTCCTCCGGCACAACGACCAGGTGACGCTCCCGGCGCCAGCGCGAGATGGACGCGTTCACGATCGCCCGCCGCACGTAGGCGTCCGCCGTGCCTCGGCGCGACAGCGAGCGCCACCGCGGGTACGCCCGGAACAGCGCCTCCTGCACCAGGTCCGGTGCGTCGGCGGCCGAGCCGGTGAGCAGGTACGCGAAGCGCTGCAGTCTCGGGCCGCTGGCGACGACCCAGGCGGCGAACGACGGCGCGGGGCCGGGCGCCGCGGGCTCGTCCCCCACCGTCTCCACCTCGCGCACCACCTCCATGACCACTACTACGCGAACCCGGTCGTCCGCGTTGCACGCCGCGCGGGCGCGCACGGGCTACGGTCGCGCCATGGCACGGACCCCGGCGGTGCGGCTCGGCGAGGACATCTGGCGGCTGCGGCTGCTCGGCGACTGGGTGAACGGGTACGCGCTGCGCGAGCCCGACGGCCAGGTGACGCTGATCGACACCGGCCTGTCGCGGTCGGCGCCGGCGGTGCTCCGCGGGCTCGCCGCCATCGGCGTCGCGCCGGAGCAGGTCACCCGGGTGCTGGTCTCGCACGTCCACCCGGACCACGTCGGCGCGCTGGCCGAGGTGCGCAGTCGCACCGGCGACCCGCCCGTGTCGGTGCACGAGGCCGACGCCGACTACCTGGCCGACGGGCACTCTCCGCCGCACGACGAGCGGTTCCTGTCCGCCCGGCTGATGAAGCGGTTCACCAGCGAGACCGAGGACGAGTTCGAGCCGGTCGAGGCCGAGCACCGGCTGGCCGACGGCGAGGTGCTCGACGTCGCCGGCGGTCTGCGGGTGCTGCACACCCCCGGGCACTCACCGGGTCACGTCTCGTTCGTGCACGAGCGCAGCGGCACGCTGATCACCGGCGACGCGCTGTTCCACCCGGCCGGCTGGCTGCGGTGGTCGATCAGGCCGTTCTGCACCGACTTCCGGCTCTCGCAGCAGACGGCGCAGCGGTTCGCCGACATCAGCTACACCACAGCGGCTTTCATGCACGGGCCGCAGATCGCCAGCCGGGCCAAGCAACGCGTCGACGCGCTGCTCGCCTCGTGGGACGGCGCGTCCGCCCGCTGACTCAGCGGGCCAGGTAGCCGAGTAGGTCGCCGCGGGTGAGGACGCCGGCGGGCTTGCCGTCGACGACGACCATGACGGCGTCGGCCTTCTCCAGGGCGTGCCGGGCCTCGACCACGGACTCGCCACCGCCGACCAGCGGCAGCGGCGCGGCCATGTGCTTCGCGACCGGGTCGGCCAGGCTGGCGGCGCCCGAGAACACGGCGTCGAGCAGGTCGCGCTCGCTCACCGAGCCGGCCACCTCGCCCGCCATCACCGGCGGCTCGGCCTTGACCACGGGCATCTGCGAGACGCCGTACTCGTGCAGGATCTCGATGGCGTCGCGCACCGTCTCGCCGGGGTGGGTGTGCACCAGCGCAGGCAGGTCGCCGCTCTTGGCGCGCAGCACGTCGGCCGCGGTGGTCGCCGTGCTGTCGCTGCGGGCGAAGCCGTAGGACGCCATCCAGCCGTCGTTGAAGAGCTTGGTGAGGTAGCCGCGGCCGGAGTCCGGCAGCAGCACGACCACGACGTCGTCCGGGCCCAGGTCGCGGGCGACCTCGAGCGCGGCGACGACCGCCATGCCGCACGAGCCGCCGACGAGCAGCCCCTCCTCGAGGGCGAGGCGGCGGGTCATGTCGAACGAGGCGGCGTCGCTCACGGCGACGATCCGGTCCGGGACCGACGGGTCGTACGCAGTCGGCCAGAAGTCCTCGCCCACACCCTCGACGAGGTACGGGCGGCCGGTGCCGCCGGAGTAGACCGAGCCCTCCGGGTCGGCCCCGACGACGACGACCGGGCCGCCGTCGCGGTCGGCCGACTGCTCCTTGAGGTAGCGGCCGGTGCCGGTGATCGTGCCGCCCGTGCCCACGCCGGTGACGAAGTGCGTGACCCGGCCCTCGGTGTCGGCCCAGATCTCCGGGCCGGTGGTCTCGTAGTGGCTGGCGGGGCCGTTCGGGTTGGAGTACTGGTCCGGCTTCCACGCGCCAGGGGTCTCGCGCACCAGCCGGTCGCTCACCGAGTAGTAGGAGTCGGGGTCGGTCGGCTCGACGGCGGTCGGGCACACCACGACCTCGGCGCCGTAGGCCTTGAGCACGTTGCGCTTGTCCTCGCTGACCTTGTCGGGGCAGACGAAGATGCAGCTGTAACCGCGCTGCTGGGCGACCAGGGCCAGACCCACACCGGTGTTGCCGGACGTCGGCTCGACGATCGTCCCGCCGGGCTGCAGGGCGCCCGACGCCTCCGCGGCGTCGACCATCTTCACCGCGATGCGGTCCTTCACCGACCCGCCGGGGTTGAGGTACTCGACCTTGGCCAGCACCGTGGCGCTGATCCCCTCGGTCACGTGGTTGAGCCGCACCAGGGGGGTGCCGCCGATGAGGTCCAGGACGGTGTTGGCGTACTTCACGCCATCCATCGTCCCAGATGGTGGGAGCCGCGCCGACCGGTGGAAGGGGGGCCGGCGACCGTCGGTAGCCGGTTACCGTGGGAGGCGTGTCGAAGACGGGGAGGGCACGCAGGATCGCCGCGGCTGCCGCGTACGGGGGCGGAGGCGTCGGCCTGCTGGGGCTCACGGGGTTCGGGCTGCTGGTCGGCGAGGCGAGGCTCGCCCGGCGGCGCATCGGCAAGCCGTTCGGGCCGGACGGGCTCTTCACCGACGGGGTCTACGGGCGTGGCGCCGGCGAGCCGCTGGAGCTGGCCGTCCTCGGTGACAGCAGCGCGGCCGGGCTGGGCTGCGAGCGGCCGGCGGAGACGCCGTCGGTCGCCCTCGCCACGGGGCTGTCTGCGGTCGCGGGCCGTCCGGTGCGCGTGCGCAACGTCTCGGTCGTCGGCGCGGAGTCGTCCGGGCTGGCCGCCCAGCTCGACCGTCTGCTGGTCGACGGGTACCGCCCCGACGCCGCCGTGGTCATGGTCGGCGCCAACGACGTCACCCACCGGATCCGCGTCGCGGACGCCGTCCGCGAGCTGACCGTGGCCGTCGAGCGGCTGCGCGAGGCGGGCGCGCAGGTCGTGGTGGGCACCTGCCCCGACCTCGGCACCCTCGAGCCGGTGGCCCAGCCGCTGCGCAGCGTCGCGCGGCGGATGTCGCGGCAGCTCGCGGCCGCGCAGACCATCGCGGTGGTGGGCGCCGGAGGGCGGACGGTCTCGCTCGGGGACGTCCTCGGCCCGGAGTTCGCCGCCCGGCCGGGCGAGATGTTCAGCGCGGACCGGTTCCATCCGTCCGCGGCGGGGTACGCGCGGATGACCTCGGTGATGCTGCCGAGCGTGTGCGCCGCGCTCGACCTGTGGCCCGACGGCGGCTCCGACCGCGCCCCGGACCGCGACCGCGGCGAGGGCGTCACCTCGCTGGCGCAGGCCGCCGTGGCCGCCGCCGACGACGCCGGCACCGAGGTCGCGCCCGTGCGGGTCGGCGACGCCGTGCGCGGGCCGCTCGGCCGGTGGGCGCTCATCCTGCGCCGCCGTCGGACGCCGCTGGCCCTGCTGCGCCGCGACCAGGGCGCCGACGACCCGCAGGACGTCCCGGCCGTCTGACCCGGCAGGCGCCCGCGCTCGTCAGTGGCCGGGCGTGAACCGGATCGGGAAGCGCAGGGGGCCGGTGTTGCCCGACACCGGGAGCCACTCCCCCGGTCCGTCCGGGCGCGCGTCGGGCATCCGACGAGCGAGCAGCGGCAGCGCGACGGCCATGTCGGTGCGCGCCACGAAGTGCCCGAGGCAGTGGTGCACGCCGCCGCCGAACCCGGTGTGCGGGGGGCGCGACGCGGTGATGTCGAACGCCGGGTCGCCCATCGCCCGCGGGTCGGTGCCCGCCGCGTGCGACAGCACCTGGACGATCCCGCCCCTCGGCACGTGCAGCCCGTCGAGCTCGACGTCCTCGACCGCCTCGCGGGTGACCCAGGTGACCGTGGGGTTGACCCGCATCACCTCCTCGACCGCCTGCGCCCCGAGCTCGGGCCGCTCGGCGAGCAGCGCCCACTGGTCGGGGTGGGCGAGCAGGGTCTGCAGCGCCAGGCCGATCTGGTTGCGGGTCGTCTCCATCCCGGCGAACGCGAGGAACACCAGCGCCACGCTGAGCTCGCGCTCGGTGAGCGTCTCGTCCTCGCTGTGCGCGTGCACGAGCGTGGTGACCAGGTCGTCCTGCGGGTGCTCGCGGCGGTCGGCCACCACCTCGTCGACGTACCTGGTGAGCCCCTCGAGCGCGGCCTCGATCCGCGGCAGGTCGTGGCGCAGGTTGATGCCGAAGGACTTGCCCAGGTCGTCGGCCCAGTGCGCCACCTGCGCCCAGTGCTCCTCCGGCAGCCCGAGCAGCACGCAGAGGATGCGGGACGCGTAGGGCTCGGCGAACTGCGAGACCAGCTCGACCTCGCCGCGGGGAGCGAACCCGTCGACGAGCTCGTCCGCGAGCGCCTGGAACCGCGGTCGCATCGCCTCGATCGCCCTGCTGCGGAAGGCCGGTGACAGCAGCCGGCGCAGCCGCAGGTGGTCCTCGCCCTCCAGGCTGAGCAGCGTCTCCTGCCACCAGCGGGCGAACGGCCCCGAGTGCACGCCGTTCTGGGCCGGCCAGCGCGCATTGCCCTGCTGGAACCGGCGGTCCTTGAGCACCGCCGTCGCCTGCTCGTACCTCAGCACCGCCCAGCCCCAGGGCGTCTGCACGTACCAGGAGTCCTCGCGAGCACGGTGGACGACGTCCGAGGTGACGTCGAACGCGGGGTCGGACAGGTCGAACCAGGGCACGGGCGTGATCACCCGCTGATCCTGCCCGCCGGGCGAGGTGCGTGGAGGCGTGATCGTGGATCCAGCACGGCGCAGTCAGGACGACCTGCTGCTCGATGGCCGACCTCGGCACGCTCCTCGACTACGTGGCGGCGGGCGCGTCGGTCGGCTCGTCCGGACCGACACCCTCGGCCAGCGAGGCCGCGAACTCCGACGTCAGCTCGAGCTCGTCGCTGAAGTCCCCGTTCAGGTGGTTGACCATGGTGTCGGCCATCCGGTGCCCCATCGGCCGGAACGTGACGTAAGTCAGACCACCTGAGAGCACACCACCGACGACCGGCACGAACTTCGTGATGGTCTTCTCGACGGTCTTCTTGGTGACCTTCTGACCGATGAGGGCGCCGACCTTCTTCACCAGCGGGTACCAGGTGGTCTTGGTGAGCGCTTGGGCCGCGACCTTCTTGCCGATGTTCCCTCCCGCCTGCTGAGAGGTCTTGGACACCAGCGCTGCCGCACCCGCTGCGCCGAACATCGCACCCAGGTACGCGATGACCCGGATCTGTGCTGCCTCGGACAGCTCACCACCGTCGTCGAACAGGTCGTCCTCGCCGAAGAGGTAGGCGATCTGCTGGGCAAGGTTGATCGCGAAGCCGAAGTACTGGGCGATGTCAGCGCCTCCGGCCGCGACCATGAGGGCCGGGTTGCCCGCCAACCCGGTCAGGAACGAGGCCGCCGAGGTCTTGGCCGCGCTGCTCTTGATGATCCCGTTGGCCTTGAGCCTGAGAGACTCGGCCGTGAAGACGGCCTGCGGACCCTTCTCGATGATCACGTCCAGGTGCGGGGACCCGGCGAACTGCTTGCGGAGGAACGCCTCCCGATCGACCTTGACGACCGGAAGCTTCGACACCGCCCCGATCGTCTGCAACGCCGTCGAGTACAGCTTGTCCTGGGACGCGGTCTCCATGCCGGGAACACTAGCTACGTCCCAACTCGTCCACCTCGGGTTCGCGAAGGGTGGGACTTCCGACCCCCGCTGAGGGGTCGGATCTTCGGCTCTTCGGCGCGTGCTGGCGTGCTCGGCTGAGATCAAGCCCACTGCTCCGCAGCGGAACGGGTCCGGGCGCGCGACGTAGGCTCGTCCCAGCGCATCACCACCCGCCCAGAGGAGAAGCACCCGTGCCCGAGGCCGTCGTCGTCAGCACCGCCCGCACCCCGATCGGCCGCGCCTTCAAGGGCTCGCTGGTCGACGTCCGACCGGACGACCTCGCCGCCACCGTGGTGCGGGCCGCCCTCGACAAGGTGCCGGACCTGGACCCTGCGCTGGTGGAGGACCTGTACCTCGGCTGCGCGGAGCCGTCCGGCGAGCACGGGTTCAACATGGCCCGGGTCGTGTCGATCCTGGCCGACCTCGACCACGTGCCGGGCGCGACGGTGAACCGGTTCTGCGCCTCCTCGGTGCAGACCACGCGGATGGCGTTCCACGCCATCAAGGCCGGCGAGGGCGACGTCTTCATCTCCGGCGGCGTCGAGATGGTGTCGCGGTACCGCGACTGGAAGGGCGCCGGCGGCGGCGCGGCCGACGTGAAGAACCCGCGGTTCGCCGAGGCGGAGGCGCGGTCCGTCCGCACCGCCGAGAGCAACGAGGCCTGGTCCGACCCCCGCGAGCAGGGCCTGCTGCCCGACATCTACCTGGCGATGGGCCAGACCGCCGAGAACGTCGCCACCTCGCGCGGCGTGAGCCGGCAGGCGCAGGACGAGTGGGGCGTCGAGTCCCAGAACCGCGCCGAGAAGGCCCAGCTCGACGGCTTCTTCGCCCGCGAGATCACGCCGATCACCCTGCCCGACGGCCGCGTGATGGAGGTCGACGACTGCCCGCGCCCCGGCGTCACCGTCGAGGGCGTCAGCGGCCTGAAGCCGGTGTTCCGCCAGGACGGCACGATCACCGCCGGCAACGCCTGCCCGCTCAACGACGGCGCCGCGGCCCTGGTGGTCATGAGCGACACCAAGGCCCGCGACCTCGGCATCACCCCGATCGCCCGGGTCGTCTCCACCGGCGTCTCGGCGCTGTCGCCCGAGATCATGGGGCTCGGCCCGGTCGAGGCCTCGCGGCAGGCGCTCGCCCGCGCCGGCATGTCGGTCTCGGACATCGACCTGTTCGAGATCAACGAGGCGTTCGCCGCCCAGGTGCTGCCGAGCGCGGACGAGATCGGCATCCCCTACGACCGGCTCAACGTGCACGGCGGTGCGATCGCCCTCGGCCACCCGTTCGGGAGCACCGGCGCACGCATCACCACGACGCTGCTCAACGGCCTGCAGGCCCGCGACGGCCAGTACGGCCTGGAGACGATGTGCGTCGGCGGCGGTCAGGGCATGGCGATCATCTTCGAGCGGCTGAGCTGACCTGCCCGCCGACGATCTCGTCGGCGTGGGAGCCGATCCACTCCATCAGCGGCACGAGCCGGGCGGCCAGGCCGCTGCCGAGCGGGGTCAGCGAGTACTCGACGTGGGGCGGCACGACCGGCTTGGCGTCGCGGTGCACCAGGCCGTCGGCCTCGAGGGTGCGCAGCGTCTGCGCCAGCATCTTCTCGCTGACGCCCTGCGCGCGCCGGCGCAGCTCGCTCCAGCGCAGCGCGTCGCCCTCCGACAGGGCGAGCAGCACGAGAACGCCCCACTTGCTCATCACGTGGTCGAGCACGACCCGGCTCGGGCACGCGCTCGGGAAGACGCCGCCGGGGAACTGCTCGTGCAGGGCGCTCACCGTCACGTGCGTACCTTACTCAAGAGTGGGTACTAACCGTCGGGAAGTACCGGTGGCGGCACCCGGTTGGGGCGGAGGTACGCACCACCCCCTGCGGAAGGACCAGCCATGACCACCCTGCTCGTCACCGGTACCAGCGGCCACCTCGGCCGGCTCGTCGTCGAGGAGCTGCTCGCCCGCGGCGTCCCGGCCGGCCAGGTCGTCGCCACCGCGCGCGACACCGCCGCCGTCCAGGACCTCGCCGACCGCGGCGTGGTGGTGCGGCACGCCGACTACGACGACCCCGAGTCGCTGCGCACCGCCCTCGCCGGCGTCGACCGGGTGCTGCTGGTCTCGGCCAGCGAGCCCGGCAAGCGCGTGCCGCAGCACCGCAACGTGATCGAGGCCGCTGCGGCGCAGGGCGTCTCGACGCTCGCGTACACGAGCATCGTCAACGCGTCGACGTCGTCGCTGGCGCTGGCGCAGGAGCACGTCGAGACCGAGCGGCTGCTCGCGGCGTCCGGGCTGCCGGTCGTCCTGCTGCGCAACTCCTGGTACCTCGAGAGCTGGACGGCGCAGCTGGCCGGGACGGTCGAGCGCGGCGTGCTGGTCGGCGCCGCCGGTGGGGGCCGCGTGAGCGCAGCGACCCGCGCCGACTTCGCCGCGGCGGCGGCGGCCGTGCTCGCGGACGACGCGACCACCTCCGGCACCTACGAGCTCGGCGGCGACACGGCGTTCACCCTGGCCGAGCTGGCGGCCGACATCGCCACGGCGACGGGCCGCGAGGTCGTCTACCAGGACCTGCCGCAGGACGCCTACACCGACGTGCTCGTGCAGGCGGGCCTGCCCCGGCCGTTCGCCGAGGTGCTCGCCGACTCCGACCGCGGCCTGGCCGCCGGCGACCTGCGCACCGACTCCGGCGACCTGTCCCGCCTCGGCGGGCGCCCGACCACCACGGCGCTCGAGGCGGTCCGCGCCGCGTACGCGGACCAGCTCGCCACGCGCTGAGGAGGAAGCCGGCAGCCGGCGGGTGGGCGCTACAGCGACTTGCGCTGGGCGCCCGCCCGCGGCCCCGCTTGCGAGTCGCCGGTCGCGAGCCGGGAACGGCGGTACCCGTAGACGAAGTAGATCGCGAAGCCGACGGCCATCCAGACCAGGAACCGCAGCCAGGTCTCCAGCGACAGGTTGAGCATCAGGTAGACGCAGATCAGCGCCGACAGGATGGGGAGCACCGGCACGAACGGCACCTTGAACGGCCGCGGCAGGTCGGGGCGGGTGCGGCGCAGCACGATCACCGCGACCGACACCAGGGTGAACGCCGCCAGCGTCCCGATGTTCACCATCTCCTCGAGCTTGCCGATCGGGGTGAACGCGGCCACCAGGCCCACGACGACCGCGATGCCGACGGTCAGCCGGGCCGGCGTCCCGAACCGCGGGTGCACCTTGCCGGCCGCGGCGGGCACGAGGTTGTCGCGGCTCATCGCGAACAGCACGCGCGAGGCGCCGATCATCAGCGTCATCACCACGGTCGTGAGGCCCGCGACGGCACCGGCGCTGATCAGGGTCGCGAAGCCGGGCCTGCCGACGGACTCGAACGCCGACGCCAGCGGGGCACCCGCCTCCAGGTTGGTGTACTTGACCATGCCGGTGACGACCAGGCAGACCGCCATGTAGAGCACGGTGCAGATGGCGAGGGAGCCGAGGATGCCGATCGGCAGGTCGCGCTTGGGGTTCTTGGCCTCCTCGGCCGTCGTCGCCACGACGTCGAACCCGATGTAGGCGAAGAACACGATCGAGGCCGCGGTGACGATGCCGAGGACGCCGAACCCCTGCGGCTCGATGCCGAAGATCAGCTGGATCAGCGGTGTGAGAGCGGGCGACTCGGCCGCGACGCCACCCTCGGCCGGCGGCACGAACGGGTCGTAGTTGGCACTGTCGATGTAGCTGATCCCCGCGATGATGACGAAGAGCACGATGAAGACCTTGAGCGCCACCAGGACGAGGTTGACCCGCATCGACTCCTTGATGCCGATCGTCACCAGCGTGCCGAGCACGAGGACGAGCAGGCCCGCCAGCAGGTTCGGGTGCCCGAACCCGGCCGTCTCGTCGTAGCCGATGGACGCCGGCCACTCGAGACCGATCTTGCCGAGGAAGTCCTGGGCGTAGGCCGACCACCCCTGCGCCACGACGGCCGCACCGAGCATCAGCTCGAGCAGCAGGTCCCAGCCGATGATCCACGCGATGATCTCGCCGAGCGAGGCGTAGGAGAACGTGTACGCGGAGCCGGAGACCGGTACGGCAGAGGCGAACTCGGCGTAGCAGAGCGCGGCGAGCGCGCAGCAGACGCCGGCGATGACGAACGACAGCACGATGCCGGGGCCGGCGTACGCCTGGGCCGCGCGGCCGGTGAGGGTGAAGATGCCGGCGCCGATGACGACGCCGACCCCGAAGACCGTGAGGTCGAGCCAGGTGAGCCGCTTCCTGAGCTGGTACTCGGGCTCGTCGGTGTCGGAGATCGACTGCTCGATCGACTTCGTGCGCCACACGCTCATGACTGCTCCCGATTCGTCATGGCGGACACCCTGGCACCGCGCCGGGAGCGGCGCCAGGGCACGCGCGGGAGGAGCGGCGGCTCGGGGTTCAGAGGGCGCGGCGCAGGTCCGCGAGGCGGGCGGTCAGCCCGTCCGGGGCCGCACCGGCGGCGAGCGCCTCGTGCACCAGGACGGCGAGCTGGTCGCCGAGCGCGTGCGGCCGCAGCAGCGGGACGTCGCGGTGGTCGTCGCCGCGCAGGTCGGCCGCCTGCGCGGCGAGCACGGACAGCTCGGCGCGCACCAGGTCGGCCGGGCTGGTGCCGTCCGGGCCTGGCCGGGTGGCGCGCTGCGGCCCGAGGGCCGCCAGACGGTCGACGACCCGGCGCAGCTCGCGCGCCGGGTCGTCGTCGGTACCGATCACGGGGTCGGCTCGCTCCGCGAGGTCAGTCGTTGCCGCGCAGGATGGCGATGAGCCGCAGGATCTCGATGTACAGCCACACCAGGGTGACCAGCAGCCCGTAGGCGGCGACCCAGGAGTACTGCTGCGGCAGGCCCTGCTGCACGCCGCGGTCGATGTAGTCGAAGTCGAGGATGAGGTTCAGCGACGCCAGGCCGACGCCCAGGATGCTGATGCCGACGCCCAGCAGGCCCATCGAGTAGACGCTGGTGACCCCGAACGCCATCACGGCGACGAAGTGGATCAGCGAGAAGGCCGCGTAGCCGAGGGTGGCGATGATGAGGAAGCGCGTGAACTTCGGCGTCGCGCGGATCGCCTTGACCTTGTAGGCGAACAGCATCGCGACGAACGCGCCGAGCGTGCCGAGGACGGCCTGGATGACGATGCCGTCGTAGAACGACTCGAACGCGAAAGAGATCGCACCGATGAACACGCCCTCGACCGCGGCGTACAGCATCATCAGCGGCGGGCGGACCGTCTTGCTGAACGCGATCACCAGGCCGATGCCGAGGCCGAGCAGCATCGCGCCGATCCACAGCGGGGCCAGCAGCGCCGGCGGCGCCAGGAACCAGGTGGCCGCGGCGGCCACGAGCAGGATCGCGAACAGGCTGGCGGTGCGCACCACGACGTCGTCGTAGGTCATCCGTCCGGTCTGGGCGGGGGTGGCGGCGGGCCGCTGGTACAGGTCGTCGAGCTGCTGCGGCGAGTAGGACCCCTGCGGGGTGAACTGGCCGGGCTGCCCGAACTGCGCGTACTGGGGCTGCTGCGGACGCCCGGAGAACTCCTGCCGCCGGGCGAACACGGGGTTCTTGCTCTGCATGACTCCTCCTGAGCACGCGCCGCGGTGGCGCCTGCACCTAGTGATAATGCCGGATGACGCGCAGAAGTTCCCCGTCGGACGCTGCCGCGGGCCCGTCCGGGTGGTGCTCCTGCCTGTCGAACCCCTGGTACCCCTGGCGGGACTCGAACCCGCACTGAAGCGCTTTTAAGGCGCCTGCCTCTGCCGTTGGGCTACAGGGGCTCCGGCGGGGCGCAGCCTACGTCGCGAGCCGCCGTGCCGTCGCGAACACCTCGTCCAGCATCGCCTCGGTGAGGCGTCCGGTGAAGGTGTTCTGCTGGCTGACGTGGAAGCTGCCCACCAGGTGCACCGGCTCGCCACCGGGCCGGGCGAGCGCGGCGACCGCGCCGTGGCCGAAGCGCGGCTGCGGGCGCGGCACCTCCCACCCGCGACGCCGGGCGAGGTCGAGCGCTGCGCCCCAGGCGAAACCGCCGAGCGCCAGCACGACGCGCAGGCGGGGCAGCAGCTGCACCTCCCGCTCCAGCCACGGCGAGCAGGTGTCGCGCTCGGCCGGCGTCGGGGCGTTGGCCGGAGGGGCGCAGCGCACCGCCGCGACGACCCTGGCGCCGTCCAGCTCGAGGCCGTCGCCGACGTGGGTGCTCGTCGGCTGGTTCGCGTAGCCGGCGCGGTGCATCGCGGCGAACAGCCAGTCGCCGGATCGGTCACCGGTGAACACGCGCCCGGTGCGGTTGGCGCCGTGCGCGGCCGGCGCCAGACCCAGGACGAGCAGGTGCGCCTGCGCGTCGCCGAACCCGGGAGCGGGCCTGCCCCAGTAGGTCTGGTCGGCGAACGACCTGCGCCGGGTGCGGGCGACCTCCTCCCGCCAGGCGACCAACCGCGGGCAGGCGCGGCACACCGAGACCCGGGCGTCAAGCACCTCGAGGTCGCGGGCGGTGCGGGCGCGGGCGACCACCTGGTCGGCGTCGCGGGCGACGGGCGGGCCGGGCACGCCGACACGCTAGTGCGGGGCCGATACCTCTGGGCCGATACCTCCTTGACGGGCACGGCCGGCGCTGGGCACCGTGGCGCCATGACCACCCACGGCCACGGGCCTTGACCCATCGCTGACCGCCCCGCCGCGAAGGGGCCCGCCGCCAAGCGGCTGGAGCGCCGCCTGCTGGCCTGGCAGGCGGTCGAGGAGTGCATGCCGGTCTTCCCGGTGTACGCGCTGCTGTTCGCCGACGCGGGCCTGAGCACGGCCGAGATCTCGCTGCTGCTCGTGCTCTGGTCGGCGGTGGGCATCGTGCTCGAGATCCCCTCCGGCGCCTGGGCGGACACCGTGTCGCGGCGCGGGCTGCTGTGCGCGTCCGCGCTGGTCTACGCCGCCGCGTTCTCGTGCTGGGTCCTGTTCCCGACCTTCGCCGGGTTCGCGGCCGGCTTCGTGCTGTGGGGGCTCTCGGGCGCGCTGTCGTCCGGCACGTTCCAGGCGCTCGCCTACGACGAGCTGGCCGCGGTCGGTGCGCGGCACCGGTACGCGCGGGTGATGGGGCTCGGCACGACGCTGTCGCTCGCCGGGATGGCGCTGGCGACGCTGCTCGCCGCGCCGCTCGTCGCGGTCGGCGGGTACGCCCTGGCCGGCTGGGCCAGCGTCGGGGTCTGCCTGGTGCTCCTCGCGGTCGCCGCCTCGCTGCCGTCCGCCCCGCCGGTGATCTCGGCCGGTGAGGTCGACGAGATCGACGAGGACGACGTCGAGGACCTGGCCGGGCACGAGCGGCCCGCCGCCACCGTCCGAGCGCGGGCGCGGGCCTCGAGCGCCTGGGCGTCGTGGTGGCTGGCCCTGCGCACCGGCCTGCGCGAGGCGACCACCTCGCGGCTCGTGCGCGGTGCGGTCCTGGCCAGCGCGACGCTGTACGGGCTGCTCGCCTTCGACGAGTACTTCGGCCTGCTGCTCGACCAGCAGGGTGCCTCGCTCGTCGCCGTCCCGCTGCTGCTGACCCTGGTGACCGCCGGCCAGGCGGTGGGTGGCGCGGTGGCCGAGCGGGCCGCGTCGTGGAGCAGCCGGCGCGTGGGCGGGGCCGTCTCCGTCGCCGGCGCGGCCGTCCTGCTGGGCGCGCTGGCCGACAGCCCGTGGGGCGTGGTCCCCGTGGCGGTCGGCTACGGCCTGCTGCAGATGGCGATCGTGGTCAGCGACGTGCGGCTGCAGGACAGCATCCGCCACGGCGCTCGGGCCACGGTCACCTCGGCCTCGAACGTGCTCGCCGAGCTGCTCGCCGTCGCGACCTACCTGGGCTTCGCCCTGTTCACGCCGGACGACCGGGTGGCCGTCCCCCTGGCCGTGCTCGCCGCCGTCACCGTGCTGCTCGGGGCGGCCGTCGTCCGCTGGCTGCCGGCACCGGAGCCGGCCGACGAGGCGGCCGTGCGCTAGGGCGTCGGCGTCACCGCCGGGGCGGGCGTCGTGGCCGGCGGGGTGACCGGCGGGCCTGGCGTCGTCGCCTGCGGGGTGGTCGCTGCGCCGGACGGCGGCAGCGACGCGGTCGCGGACGGCGTGGCGGACGGGGTGGGCACCGCACCGTCGGGCCGCAGGGCACGGGACGGGTCGACGAGCACCGCCGGCACGCGCAGCCGCGGCGGGGAGGCCTCCTGGTAGGACCGGTAGGGCGGGCGGAGCATCGAGCCCGGCCGGTCGGCGCCGGAGTACCACTCGCTGTAGAGCTCGTCGGCGTCGACGGACGCGGTCCCCATCGGGAAGGCGTGCCACACCATGTCGCCGTCGGCGGTCCAGTTCGGCACCTGCACCCGCACGCGCCCGGACGGGTCGACCTCGTCGTCGCCGGGAAGGGTGTCGGTGCCGACGGCCAGCGGGTCGCCGTCCTGGTCGAGCAGGGTGACACCCTGCAGCGGCTCGCCGTCCGGGCCGTAGGGGAAGACGTTGGTGACGGTCTCGCCGTCGAGCACCAGCCCGCTGCCGGTGACGTCGGCGTACGCGGGCTCGCTCCACGACGTCGTCGCGGTCTCGTCGCTCCAGACCAGGGCCGGCAGCAGGAACAGCAGCGCCAGCGCGTTGCCGCCGAGCAGCAGCGCCCGCCGGCCCGACCACCGCGACCACAGACCGCGACCGAGCGCCACCGACCCGGCGACCAGGACGAGCAGCAGCAGCCACTCGCCGAACGACGACGGAACCGCGCCGCCGCTGGTCGAGCTCAGCTGGTCGACCAGCTGGAACGCGACCCACGCGCGGACCACCCACCAGACCGGACGCATCTGCTCGGCGATCGAGGCGGCCTGCGGCCACCAGGTCTGCTGCCGAAGGCCCTGCAGGTTCTCCTCCACCTCGGCGCGGAATCGGTCGATGACGCCGGGCCCGCGCGGCGGCACCGTCCGCGGCCGGACGCCCGCCGCGGCGCGCAGCTCGGCGGCGTACCCCGCCGGGTCGCCGAGGCGGCGGCCGAGCGGCTCGGTCGACTCGGTGGCCTGGTCGAGCAGGTCGGCCTCGAGCCCGCCGGTGAGCTCCTCGACCACCTCGGGGGCGAGGTCGTCCAGGTGCAGCCGCACGGCGGCGGCGTACGAGCTGGCGTCGTGCCAGGCGACGGGGTTGGTGGTCGGGGTGCTCATGAGCGGACCTCCGCGGGCTCGAGCAGCTGGGTCATGGTCTGCGAGAACGACTTCCAGGAGACACGCTGCTCGTCGAGCATGGCCTGGCCCTGGCGGTTGATGCCGTAGTACTTGCGGTGCGGCCCCTCCTCGGACGGCACGACGTAGCTCGTCAGCGCCCCGGCGGAGTACAGCCGGCGCAGCGTCCCGTAGACCGAGGCGTCACCGACGTCCTCCAGCCCCGCCGCGCGCAGCCGCCGCACGACGTCGTAGCCGTACCCGTCCTCACGGGCGACCACCGCCAGCACCGCGACGTCGAGGACCCCCTTGAGCAACTGGGTCGTGTCCATCCGTCCACCTCCGGTCTCGTGCGCCGCACGCTACTACGCAGCGCACACTACCGCGTGCAGCGACACACCGGGCGGTGCGCACCTGTCAGACCGGCGTCCGGGCTGGACGAGATGTGATGTCCCAGGAGATCGCTGACAGGTGTGTCTCAGGACATCGCTGACACTAGCTGCGGGGTTGGTAGCGGCGGGTGCGGTCCAGTGTGAGGGTGCGGATCAGCTGGTTGGCGATGAAGACGGTGACGTCCTCGCCGCTGCGGAAGGCGGTGGCCGTGCGGCCGGCGTAGCGGCGTCCGAGTCCGATCTCGTGGCTGTCCAGGCCGATGCTGC
>JAESGR010000129.1_pt1 | contig 129035 bp, 124 predicted proteins | sample 9269771 | NCBI WGS metagenome assembly JAESGR01 (sample SAMN15739572, study PRJNA653492) | algae metagenome | isolation source: Chroococcus sp. CMT-3BRIN-NPC107 and co-occurring heterotrophs from well... | place: USA: Clark Mountains Wilderness, California | collected 2010-04-18
GGAGACGCCGATGCAGCCGACGGCGTCGCCGGCGATCGCCGGCACCAGGAACTCGCGGCAGAGCGCCTCGCTGCCGAAGCGGGCCAGCGCCGGCGTCGCCATGTCGGTCTGCACGCCGACGGCCATCGGCACGCCGCCGCAGGCGACGTGGCCGAGCGCCTCGGCCATCACCACCGAGAACGAGTAGTCGAGACCCATGCCGCCGTACTTCTCAGGCTTGGTGAGGCCGAGCAGGCCGAGCTCCCCGAGGCGCTTGAACACCGTGTGGGCGGGGAATTCCTCCGCGGCTTCCCACGCATCGACGTGCGGATTGATCTCCTCGTCGATGAAGCGCTTCAGCGTGCGCCGGATCTCTTCGTGCTCGTGCGTGATCTGCATGGGGGCTCCTCGTGATCGGCGCGCCTCAAGGGCGGGCGACGCCGAACTGGACGGGGTGGAGTGTGCGGCCGGCCGCCTCGGCGCAGACCGTCAGGGCCAGGGCCAGGACGCGGCGCGTGTCGCGCGGGTCGATGATGCCGTCGTCGAGCAGCAGGCCGGAGGTGTGGAAGGCATCCATCTGCCGCTCGAAGGTCGAGACGATCCGGCCGGTGAGCGCGGCGAGGCGTTCCTCGTCGACCGGCTCGCCCTTGCGCGCCGCGCCTTCGCGCATGACGATCTCCATCGTGCCGGCGGCCTGCTGCGGCCCCATTACCGCGGTCGTCGCCGTCGGCCAGCTGAAGAGGAAGCGCGGCCCGAAGCCGCGCCCGCACATCCCGTAGTTGCCGGCGCCGAAGGAGGCGCCGCACTGCACGGTGATCTGCGGCACGTCGGCGTTCGACAGCGCCTGGATCTGTTTCGACCCGTGCTTGATCATGCCGGCGCGCTCGGCCTCGGTGCCGACGATGAAGCCGGTGGTGTTCTGCAGCCAGACCAGCGGCGTGCCGAGCTGGCAGCAGGCCTGCACGAAGTGCGTGACCTTGGTGCTGCCGGCCGGATCGAGCGGGCCGTTGTTGGCGACGACGCCGACGGCGTGGCCGGCGATCGTGCCGCGGCCGCAGACCGTCGCGGGCCCGTGCTCGGCCTTGAACTCGAGGAACTCGGACCCGTCGAGGATGCGGGCGAGGACGTGGCGCATGTCGACCGGCTTCTTGGGGTCGGCGCCGAACAGGCCGAGCAGGTCCTCGGCCGGATGAAGCGGCGCCGGTCCGTCGGGCCACGTGGCAGCCGGCTGCCAGCCCATCGACTCGATCAGCTCGCGCGCCGTGGCGAGGGCGCCGGCGTCGTCGTCGGCCACGTAGTCGGCGAGACCCGAGACGCTGGCGTGCATGTCGGCGCCGCCCAGCGCCTCCTCCGTCGCGACCTCGCCCGTCGCCGCCTTCAGGAGCGGCGGGCCGGCGAGGAAGGCGCGGGCCCGGCCACGGACCATGATCACGTGGTCGGAGAGGCCCGTCATGTAGGCGCCGCCAGCCGTCGACGAGCCGTGCACGACGGCGATCACCGGCAGGCCGGCGGCCGACAGCCGCGCCAGGTTGTGGAAGAGGGTGCCGCCGCGCACGAACTGCTCGACGCGGTACTTGAGCAGGTTGGCCCCCGCCGACTCGACCAGGTGCACGAAGGGCAGGCGGTTCTCGAGCGCGATCGCCTGCGCCCGCAGCAGCTTCTCGAGGCCTTGCGGCTGCAGCGCGCCGGCATCGATGCCGGCGTCGTCAGCGACGACGACGACGCGGGTCCCCGCCACCACGCCGATGCCGACGACGGCGCCGCCGCCCGGCACCGACCGTTCGGGGTCGTCGCTGTCCTGCCGCCAGCCCGCCAGCGTCGACAGCTCGAGGAACGGCACGCCCGGGTCGAGCAGGCGGGCCACGCGCCCGCGCGGCAGGAGCTGCCCGCGCTTTTCGAACAGCGCTTCGGCGCGCCGGCTCGCGGCGCGCGTTCGCTCCTCGATGGCGCGCCAGCGCTCGATCAGCGCCAGCGCATGGCTCCGGTTGGCGAGGAAGGCGTCGCTCGTCGTGTCGAGCCGAAGCGACAGCGCCGGCATGCCGCTCAGCGCCGGTCGAGCACGCGCGGCGTGCTGGCGAGATGAAAGCCGTTGAACGGCGCTGTCGTGCCGCCCGTGCCGACCTCGGGCCAGATGCGCTTGGCGTTCGGCGCGGCGCCGTCGACGCGCAGGCAGGCGCCGGAGACGAAGGCGGCCGCCGGGCTGAGCAGGAAGACGATCGCCGCCGAGACCTCGCTTTCGGTGCCGAGCCGGCGCAGCGGCACCAGCTCGTGCAGGCCGCGCAGCGACGCCGCCATCTCGGGCGGGTAGCGGTCGAGCCCGCTCGACGCGATCCAGCCCGGTGCAACGGCGTTGACCCGCACCGGCGCCCACTCGAGCGATGCGGTCGCGGTGAAGTTGAGCATCCCGGCGCGCGCCGCGCCCGAGTGGCCCATGCCCGGCATGCCGCCCCACATGTCGGCGATGATGTTGACGATGGCGCCACCGTGGATGCGTCGGCCCGCCTCCGCCTCGGGCGGCTGTCCGGTGCGCGCACCCTCAGCCTCGGCCAGCATCCATTGCGTGACGCACTCGCGCGCCATCAGGAAGCCGCCGCTCAGGTTGTTTCGCACCACCGCGTCCCAGCCCTTGGCGCTGATCGACGCCAGCGGCGACGAATACTGGCCGCCGGCGTTGTTGACCAGCGCGTCGATGCGGCCGTGCCGCTGCAGGATCGCGGCGACCGTGCCGCGGACCGCCTCTTCCTCGCGGATGTCGCAGGCGTGCGTCGAGCACACGCCGCCGGCCGACGCGATCTCGGCCTGCACGGCGTCGAGCTTCTCGACCTTGCGGCCGACGATGGCCACGGCCGCGCCGAGCGAGGCGAGCTCGTGCGCCGTGCAGCGCCCGATGCCCGACCCCCCGCCGGTGACGACGGCCACCTGGCCGCGCAGCAGGCCCGGGGCGAAGATCGATCGGTATCCGGACATCGGGCGTTTCCATGATTCAACCAAGCACTTGCTTGGTTGAATGGAGTGTGCCCAGCCGGATAATCGCTTGTCAATGCAGGCGGCCGCCGCCGTCTCGCCAGGGAGTCCATCGCCATGACGCACGCCATGATCTTCGACGCCGTCCGCACGCCGCGCGGCAAGGGCAAGAAGGACGGCAGCCTGCACGAGGTCAAGCCGATCGACCTTCTCGCCGGCCTGCTCGTCAAGCTGCAGAAGCGGCACGGCTTCGATCCGGCGGCGCTCGACGACGTCGTCATGGGCGTCGTGTCGCCGGTCGGCGAGCAGGGCTCGGTGATCGCCAAGACGGCGGCGCTGAAGGCCGGCTGGGACGTCAAGGTCGCCGGCATGCAGGTCAACCGCTTCTGCGCGTCTGGCCTCGAGGCCGTTAACATCGCCGCGCAGAAGGTGGCGAGCGGCTGGGAGGACCTGGTCGTCGCCGGCGGGGTCGAGAGCATGTCGCGCGTGCCGATCGGCTCCGACGGCGGTGCCTGGTCGCAGGACCCGGCGACGAACTTCCGGATCGGCTTCGTGCCGCAGGGCATCGGCGCCGACCTCATCGCGACCCTGGCGGGATGGAACCGCGAGGACGTCGACGGCTACGCCCTCACGTCGCAGCAGCGAGCCGCCGCCGCCCAGGCGGCCGGCCGCTTCGATCGGTCGGTCCTCGCCGTCGAGGACGAGATCGGCCTCACCGTGCTCGACCGCGACGAGTTCATCAAGCCGCGCACGACGCTCGAAGGCCTCGGCCAGCTGAAGGTCGCATTCGAGGAGCTCGGCGCCATCGGCTTCGATGCCGTGGCGCTGGCCCGCTATCCGCAGGTCGAGCGCATCGAGCACGTGCACACCGCGGGCAACTCCTCCGGCATCGTCGACGGCGCGGCGGCGGTGCTCGTCGGCAGCGAGGCGATGGGCCGCACGATGGGCCTGACGCCGCGCGCGCGCATCGTCTCGACGGCCCTCTCCGGAGCCGACCCGACCATCATGCTCACCGGCCCGATGCCGGCGACGCGGAAGGCGCTCGCCAAGGCCGGGCTCGGCGTCGACGACATCGACCTGTTCGAAGTCAACGAGGCCTTCGCGGCGGTGCCGATGCGCTTCATGCGCGAGCTCGGCGTGCCGCACGAGAAGGTCAACGTGAACGGCGGCGCGATCGCCATGGGCCACCCGCTGGGTGCGACCGGCGCCATGCTCGTCGGCACCTTGCTCGACGAGCTCGAGCGGCGCGCGCTGAAGCGGGGGCTCGTGACCCTCTGCGTGGGCGGCGGCATGGGCATCGCCACGGTCATCGAGCGCGTCTAGGTCCCATGCAGACGCTCCGCTACGAGCTCGATGGCGAAGGCATCGCCACCATCACCTTCGACGCGCCCGGCTCGCCCGTCAACACGATGACGCCGGAGTGGCAGCGCGACCTCGCCGCCGCGGCGGCGCAGGCGCAGGCCGACAGGGAGCGCATCCAGGGCGTGCTGCTCGTGTCGGCGAAGTCGACCTTCTTCGCGGGTGCGGCCCTGAAGAGCCTCCTGACGCTCAGGGAAGAGGACGCGGCGTCGAGCTTCGTCGCCATCGAAGCGATGAAGGCGAGCTTCCGCAAGCTCGAGACGCTCGGGCGGCCGGTTGTCACCCTGCTGGCCGGATCGGCCCTCGGCGGCGGCTGGGAAGTCGCCCTCATCGGGCATGCCCGTTTCGCCCTCGACGATCCGAAGATCCAGTTCGGCACGCCCGAGGTGTCGCTCGGCCTGATTCCCGGTGGCACGGGCATCACGAAGACGGTGCGCAAGCTCGGCCTCATGGCGGCCCGGCCGTACCTGCTGGAAGGCCGCCTCTTCGGGCCGCGCGAAGCCCGGGAACTGGGCTGGGTCCAGGGCCTCTGCGGCAGCGTCGACCAGATGCGCGAGCAGGCGCTGGCGTGGATCGCCGCCCACCCGGATGCGACGCAGCCTTGGGATCGCCGCGACTACCGCATGCCGGGCGGCACGCCCTCCGATCCGAAGATCGCCGCTGCGCTGTCGGTCGCGCCGGCCATGCTGGCGCAGCAGACGCGGGGGCTCCATCCGGCGCCGCAGGCGGTGCTCGAGGCCATGGTCGAAGGGGCGCTGGTCGACTACGACACCGCGACGCGCATCGAGAGCCGCAAGCTCGCCCGGGTCATGGTCGGCCAGACCGCGCGCAACATGATCAGCGCGTTCTTCTTCGACCTCAACGCGATCAAGTCGGGGCAGGCGAGGCCCCGGGGCTTCGACAAGTGGCGCCCGGCCAAGGTGGGCGTGCTCGGCGCCGGGATGATGGGTGCCGGCATCGCCCACGCCAACGCCTCGCGCGGCATGGCATGCGTGCTGAAGGACGTTTCGGCGGAGAAGGCGGCGGCGGGCGTGGATGCGGTCCGACGCATCACCGGGCGCCAGGTGTCGCAGGGCCGGATGGACCCGCTCGCCGAGGCGGCGCTGCTCGGGCTCATCGCCCCGACCGCGGACGCGGGCGCGCTCGACGGCTGCGACCTGATCATCGAGGCGGTGTTCGAGAACCGCGAGCTGAAGGCCCGCGTCACACGCGAGGCCGAGCCGATGCTGGCGCCCGGCGGCATCTTCGCCAGCAACACCTCGACCCTGCCCATCGGCGGCCTGGCCGAAGCGAGCGCGCGCCCGGAGCGCTTCGTCGGCCTGCACTTCTTCTCGCCGGTGCACCGGATGCGGCTCGTCGAGATCATCCGCGGCGCCCGCACCGGCGACGAGACGCTGGCGCGCGCCTACGACTACGTCCTGGCCATCGGCAAGACGCCGATCGTCGTCAACGATTCTCGCGGCTTCTTCACGAGCCGCGTCTTCGGCACCTACGTCATGGAAGGCGCGGCCATGCTGGCCGAGGGCATCGCCGCACCGCTGATCGAGCACGCGGCCGTCGCCGCCGGCATGCCGGTCGGCCCGCTCGCCGTGCTCGACGAGACCTCGCTGTCGCTGTCGGTGCACGTCATGGAGCAGGCGCGCGCGGATGCCGCAGCGGAAGGGCGCAGCGTCGAGCCCACGCCCGGCGAGGCGCTGGTCGAGCGCATGGTCAAGGAGCTCGGGCGGCCGGGGCGGGCCGGCGGCGGCGGCTTCTACGACTATCCCGATGGGCAGCCGAAGCGCCTCTGGCCCGGCCTGCGGCAGCACTTCGAGAAGCTCGGAGTCGATGCCGACCCAGCGGAGCTGAAGCAGCGCTTCCTCTACCGACAGTCGATCGAGACGGCGCGCTGTCTCGCCGAAGGCGTGCTGACGAGCGTGCACGAGGCCAACATCGGCTCCATCTTCGGGATCGGCTTTCCGGCCTGGACGGGTGGCGCGATCCGGTTCATCGACTCGGAGGGCCGCGAGCGCTTCCTGGCCACCGCCGATGCGCTGGCGCGGCGCCACGGCGAGCGCTTCGCCGTGTCGGCGGACGTTCGCTCGGCGATTCCTACTTGAGGGTCAGGATCCACTGCACGATCTGGCGCGCCTCGGCGTCGCTGACCTGCGGGTTGGCCGGCATCGGCACCGGCCCCCAGACGCCGGCGCCGCCCTTGATGACCTTCTGCGACAGCTTGGCGACGGCGTCGTTCTGACCCGCGTACTTCAGGGCCACGTCCTTGTAGGACGGGCCGATGATCTTCTGGTCGACCAGGTGGCAGGCCATGCAGTTCTTCTTCTTCGCCAACTCCTGGTTCGCGGCCGCCGGCGGCGAAACCATGCAGACGATCACGAAGGCGGCGGTCAGGAGCGGTTTCATGGCGAGGCCCAGAGTCGCGGCGACACGCCGCTCGGCTACGATCAGGATAACGGAGGGGCAGGGCACGGAGTTGACCTCGCGCCTTCTCCGGAGATGGAGCAAACGCATGCTGTTCGTCATCATCGGCGTCGTCCTGGTCCTCCTCAACGTGGCCGGCGTCGGCTCCGTCGGCACGTGGAACTGGGAGGTCTTCGGCGACCTGTGGAAGTTCGTCACGCCCTTCCTGTTCGCCCTCGCCTGGTGGATCTGGTCCGACAAGTCCGGGCTGAACAAGCGCCGCGAGATGGAGCGCATGGAGAAGAAGAAGTCCGACCGGCGCAAGGAGAACCTCGCCGCGCTCGGGATGGACACGCGCGCGCGCCGCAAGGCGCAGAAGCCGCAGTAGCTCGCTGCGCCGCCGCGCCGCGCTCAGTCGGCGTCGAGCACGGCGCCGCGGCTCGCGCTCGAGGCGTTCTTCGCGAACTTCGCCAGCACGCCGCGCGTGTAGCGCGGCGCCGGCGCCTTCCAGGCGGCCCGCCGCCGCGCGATCTCCTGCTCGTCGACGTTCAGTTGCAGCGCCAGCCGGTGCGCGTCGATGGTGATGGAGTCGCCTTCCTGCACGAGCGCGATCGTGCCGCCCGCGTACGCCTCCGGTGCCACGTGGCCCACGACCATGCCCCAGGTGCCGCCCGAGAAGCGCCCGTCGGTGACCAGGCCGACGCTCTCGCCGAGTCCTTGGCCGATGAGGGCGCTCGTCGGCGCCAGCATCTCCGGCATGCCCGGCGCGCCCTTCGGGCCCAGGTAGCGCAGCACCATCACGTCGCCGGCAACGATGCGTCGCTCCATGATGGCGGCCAGCGCCGACTGCTCGTCGTCAAAGACCCGTGCCGGGCCGGTGATGACCGGATTCTTGAGGCCCGTGATCTTGGCCACCGAGCCCTCGGGCGACAGGTTGCCGCGCAGGATGGCCAGATGGCCGTGCTCGTACATCGGCCGGTCGATCGAGCGGATCACGTCCTGGTCGACCGGCGCCGCGGGCAGCTCGGCCAGCGTCTCGGCGAGCGTCTTGCCGGTGATCGTGATGCAGTCGCCGTGCAGGTGGCCGGCCTCGAGGAGGATCTTCATGACCTGCGGGATGCCGCCGGCGCGGTGCAGGTCGACGGCCAGGTACCGGCCCGACGGCTTCAGGTCGCAGAGGACGGGCACCTTGCGGCGGACACGCTCGAAATCGTCGATGCTCCAGTCGACCTCGGCCGCGTGCGCGATCGCCAGGAAGTGCAGCACGGCGTTCGTCGACCCGCCGGTCGCCATGATCACCGCGACCGCGTTCTCGATGCTCCTGCGATTGACGATGTCGCGCGGCTTCAGGTCGCGGCGCACGGCCTCGACGAGCACCTTCGCTGCTGCCTTGGCGGCGCCGACGATCTCGTCGTGCACGTTGGCCATGGTGCTGGAGTACGGCAGGCTCATGCCGAGCGCCTCGAAGGCCGAGCTCATGGTGTTGGCGGTGTACATCCCGCCGCACGAGCCGCTGCCCGGGATGGCGCGGCGCTCGATCTCGCCGAAGTCCTTCTCGTTCATGGTCCCCGCGGTGAACTGGCCGACGGCCTCGAAGACGCTGACGATGTTGAGGTCCTGGCCCTGATAGCGGCCCGGCAGGATGGTGCCGCCGTAGACGTAGATCGCCGGCACGTTGGCGCGCAGGATGCCCATCATCCCGCCCGGCATGTTCTTGTCGCAGCCGCCGACGACGAGCACGCCGTCCATCCACTGGCCGCCGACGCAGGTCTCGATGCAGTCGGCGATGACCTCGCGGGAGACGAGGCTGTACTTCATGCCCTCGGTGCCCATCGCCATGCCGTCGCTGATCGTCGGCGTGCCGAAGATCTGGGCGTTGCCGCCCGCTTCCTCGATGCCGGCGACGGCGGCGTCGGCGAGCTTCTGCAGCCCGGAGTTGCAGGGCGTGATCGTCGAGTGGCCGTTGGCCACGCCGATCATCGGCTTGCCGAAGTCGCCCGGCTCGTAGCCGAGCGCGTAGTACATGGAACGGTTGGGCGCCCGCGCCACGCCCTCGGTGATGTTCCTGGAGCGGCGGTTCATGCTCATCGCGAATCTCGATCTCGAACGGGGTTGGACAAACTATAAAGCCGGGCTCCTTTGGACGGAGGCCCGGAGGGCCGCCCGTATCATTCCTGCATGCTCGTGCACCCGCAGTTCGACCCGATCGCGATCGACCTCACGAAGCTCGGCCTGCCGATCGCGATCCACTGGTACGGCATCACCTACCTGGTCGCCTTCGGGCTGTTCCTGTTCCTCGCCGTCCGGCGCTCGCGACTGCCGCATTTCGCGGCCGCCGGGTGGACCCGCCGCGACGTCGAGGACCTGCTCTTCTACGGCGTGCTCGGCACCGTCATCGGTGGCCGCCTGGGCTACGTGCTGTTCTACAAGCCGGGCTACTACGCCGCGAACCCCCTCGAGATCCTTGCCGTCTGGAAGGGCGGCATGGCGTTTCACGGCGGGCTGCTGGGCGTCATCGTCGCCATGGCGCTCTACGCTCGCCTGCGCAGGCGACGCTTCCTCGAGGTCACCGATCTGGTCGCCCCGTGCGTTCCGACCGGCTTCGCGGCGGGCCGCATCGGCAACTTCATCAACGGCGAGCTCTGGGGCCGCTTCGCCGACCCTGGCCTGCCGTGGGGCATGGTGTTCCCGCAGTCGGGCTCGCCCTTGCCGCGGCACCCGTCGCAGCTCTACCAGTTCGCGCTCGAGGGCATCCTCCTGTTCGTCGTGCTGTGGATCTACGGGCGCAAGCCGCGCGGGCTGGGGCAGGTCAGCGGTGCCTTCCTCGCCGGCTACGGCGTGCTGCGCTTCCTAGCCGAGTTCTTCCGCGAGCCCGACAGCTTCCTCGGCCTGCTGACCTTCGGCATGAGCATGGGTCAGTGGCTGTGCGTGCCGATGATCGTCGCCGGCATCGCGCTCTGGGCCTGGGGCCGACGTCGCCCGGCGCCGCCCGCCGCCGAGCCCGTGCTTCGCACGACGCGCGCCTGACACGCCGATGCGACAAGTCATCCTCGACACCGAGACCACCGGGCTGAGTCCGGAATCCGGCGACCGCATCATCGAGATCGGCTGCGTCGAGCTGGTGAACCGTCGCCTCACGGGCAGGACGCTCCATTTCTACGTCAACCCGGAACGCCGCAACAGCCTCGACGCCTTCAAGGTGCACGGGCTGGCCGACGAGTTCCTGGCCGACAAGCCGCTGTTCAGCGAGGTGGTCGACGAGCTGCTCGAGTTCGTGCGCGGCGCCGAGGTCATCATCCACAACGCGGCCTTCGACATCGGCTTTCTCGATGTCGAGCTGCGGCGGCTCGGCCGCGCCTGCTTCACGAGCCACGACGTGCGCGTCTGCGACAGCCTGTCGATGGCCCGGGACAGCTTTCCCGGCAAGTCGAACTCGCTCGACGCGCTGTGCAGGCGCTTCGAGGTCAACAATTCCGGCCGCGAGCTGCACGGCGCGCTGCTCGACGCCGGCCTGCTGGCCGAGGTCTACATCCGGATGACCCGGGGCCAGGGCGCGCTCGTGATCGACGGCACGGACGCCTTCGCCGACGAGCTCGCGGCCCGGCCGATCGACTTCGGCTCGCTCAGTCTGGTGGTCATCGAGGCCGACGAGGACGAGCTCCTCGCCCACGCCGCTCTCCTCGCCGAGATCGACCGGGCGAGCGGTGGCCGGACCGTCTGGCAGCGCCCGCACGCCTAGGGCCTGCGGATTGCCAAGCGGCTAGGCTGCGGGCCTTGCGTCCTCCTTGCTGGTGCGCCGCAGCATGCAGAGGGTTGCCGAACGGCCGGTCCTACAAGAACGAAAGAAGCGCTTGCTCCATGAGAGGTCGGTGCCCCGTTCGATGTTGAAGCCGCTGGTCTCGTTCGCGCGCGTGGCCTGGCGCGACGGCACGACCACGCGGCCGCCGCCGCGGTCCCCCGAAGAGCATCTCCTCGCCGCCGAGGCCTGGCTGTGCCGCGCCCAGGACGTCGCCGGCAACGGAGGCATCAGCTACGGGTACACCTTGCGCACGGGCTGGGGCGCGCCGTACCCGGAAACGTCCGGCTACATTGCCTCGACGTTCTTCCGCCTCGGAACGGCCCGCGACCCGTCCTACGCCGAACGCGCCAAGCGCATCGTCCGCTGGCTCGTCGAGGTGCAGAACCCGGACGGCTCGTTCGCCAACCCGCGCTACGGGCAGGAGGGCATCGTCTTCGACACCGGCCAGGTCCTGTTCGGCCTCGTGTGCGGCTACGAGCGCACGGCCGACCCGGCGCTGCTCGGCGCGGCCCGGCGTGCCGCCCGCTGGCTGGTCGACGTCGCCGGGCCGGACCGGCGCTGGACACGGAACGAGCACCTGGGCACGCCGCACGTGTACAACACGCGCACCGCCTGGGCCATGCTGCGCATGAACGCCATCGATCCCGAACCCGAGCGCGAGGCCGTGGCTCGCGCCAACCTCGACTGGGCCCTCGCCGTCCAGGCCGAGACGGGCTTCTTCGACCACTGCTCGTTCAAGCCGGGGCAGCCGCCGTTCACGCACACGATCGCCTACACGGCCCGCGGCCTGCTCGAGTCGGGGCTGCTGCTGAAGGACGCGCGCTACGTCGACGCCGCCACCCGCTGCGCCGACGCGACCCTCGCCCATCTGCGCGACGACGGCTTCCTGCCGTCGCGGATCGGCATCGACGGCCGGCCGGCGTCGACCAGCTGCTGCCTGACCGGCAACTGCCAGTTCGCGATCGTGTGGTCGCGTCTCGGCGAGGCCGTGTCCCGGCCGGCGTATGCCTCGGGCATCCGCCGCGCCCTCGCCTTCGTGATGTCGGCGCAGGACATCGACGCTGCGGACGCCGATGTCCGCGGCGCGATCAAGGGATCGCAGCCGGTGTGGGGACGCTACGCACCCATGTCGTATCCGAACTGGGCGGCGAAGTTCTTCGTCGATGCGATGTGGCTGCGTCGGGAGCTCGCCGAGTGAGACCGCGCGTCCGCATCCTCAACGGCGAATTCGACCCGCTGACGCTCGTCGAGACCGCGGACGCGGTGTTCGAGCTCGTCCGCGCCCGCAAGCGCGGCTGGCTCTGCACCGTCAACGTGGCGACCTTGATGGCGATGCGCGACGACCCCCGGCTGCAGAGCTTCGTCGATCGCGCAGCGATCGTGGTGGCCGACGGCCAGCCGCTCGTCTGGTGCGCACCGCTGTTCCATGGCCGCCTGCCCGAGCGCGTGGCCGGCATCGACCTGATCGACGCCATCTGCGCCCGTTCCGTCGCGGCCGGCGCGGGCATCTACCTGCTCGGCAGCACCGACCCGTTGCTGCAGCGCGCGCTGACCTGCCTGCGCCAGCGCTACCCCGGGCTGCGCATCGTCGGCGCCGACGGCTACTTCACGCTGGGCGAGGCGCCGGACCGGGCCGAGGCGATCGCCTCGAGCGGCTCGTCGATCCTCCTCGTCGGCATGGGCAGCCCGCTTCAGGAAGACTTCATCCAGCGCCACTGGAGCCGGCTCGGGGTGGCCGTCGCCATCGGCGTCGGCGGCAGCTTCGACGTGCTCGCTGGCGCGCGGTTCAGGGCGCCGGTGCCGATGCGCCGCGCCGGCCTCGAGTGGCTGGTCCGCCTGGTGCAGGAGCCGCGCCGGCTGCTGCCGCGCTACGCCGGAACCAACACGCGCTTCTGCCTGCTCATCGTCGACGCGCTCGTGCTCCGCCTCAAGCGCTGGATCCGCGCAACATGATCCGCCCCGTCATCCGCATCGTCGCGGTCATCGGCACGCGACCCGAGGCGATCAAGCTGGCGCCGGTGATCCTCGAGGCGCGGGCGCGCGCGCCCGAGTTCAGCGTCTGCGTCGTGCGGACCGGGCAGCATCGCGAGCTCGTCGACCAGCTCATGGACGAGTTCGGGATCGAGGCCGACGTCGACCTGAAGATCATGCAGCCGAAGCAGAACCTGGCCCACGTCATGGCGGAGAGCGTGCGCGGCCTGTCGGAGGTGTTCGCCGAACGGCGACCGGACTGGGTCCTGGTGCAGGGCGACACCACCACGACCTTCGCGGGAGCGCTCGCCGGGTTCTACAACCGCGTGCGCGTCGGCCACGTCGAGGCGGGGCTGCGCACGGGGCACCGGCACAGCCCGTTTCCCGAGGAAGCGAACCGCTCCCTGACCGCCTGCGTGGCCGACCTGCACTTCGCCCCGACCGAGCAGGCCCGTGCCAACCTGCTGCAGCAGGGCATCGCCGACAGCGATGTCGTGGTCACGGGCAACACCGTCATCGACGCGCTGTTCCAGACCTTGAAGCGGCTGCGCGACGCGCCTGAGATCGGGCCCAGGTTGCCGGGGACGCGCTACGCCCTCGTCACCACGCATCGGCGCGAGAACCAGGGGGCGGCGCTGCACCACATCTGCGATGGCTTGCTGACCCTGCTCGAGACCCATCCGCACCTGTCGGTGTGGGTGCCGATGCATCCGAGCCCCGACGTGCGCCAGGTGCTGACGGGCAAGCTCGGCGGACACGAGCGCGCGCTTCTCACCGAGCCGCTCGGGTACACCGACTTCGTCGCGGCGATGCACGGGGCCGCCCTGGTGCTGACGGATTCCGGAGGCGTCCAGGAGGAGTGCGCCGCGCTTGGCCGGCCGGTGCTCGTGCTGCGTGCCGACACCGAGCGCCCGGAAGCCGTCGATGCCGGCGTCGCGCTCCTGGTCGGCACGGACGCGCGGCGCATCGTCGAGGCTGCCTCGCGCCTCCTCGACGACGCGGAGAGCTATCGCACGATGGCCCATCCGACGGCGGCGTTCGGCGAAGGCCGTGCGTCGATCCACATCCTTAACGCGCTGGCCGCCGCCCAGTCGCGGACGACGTGGCACCAGTGACACCATGACCCTGTACGAAACCATCGCGTCGCGGCTGGTCGGAACGCCCTTGCAGGCGCCGGCCGAGTGGCTGCGCTGGCTGAAGGGCGCGCCCTCGCGGCTGAGGCATCCCGAGCTCGGCGAGCTGTACGTCGAGGACCGGCGCCTCGACGAAGTCATGCGCCGGGCGATCCGGCCGGCCACCAACTGCGTCGACGTCGGCTGCCACCTCGGCACCTACCTGCACAAGTTCGTGACCCTGGCGCCGAACGGCACCCATCGGGCGTTCGAGCCCGTTGCGCACAAGGCCGAATGGCTGCGCCGCAAGTTCCCAACGGTGACGGTCATGCAGATGGCCCTGGGCGAGGCCACCGGCACCGCCGAGTACTTCGTGTACGAGGACCAGACGGCGTACAGCGGCCTGGCGAAGAGCAAGGAACCCGGTGTCACCCCCGAGGCGAGGCAGATCGAATGCAGGCGTCTCGACGACGTCGTGCCGCAGGATGCGCAGGTCGGCTTCCTGAAGGTGGATGTCAACGGCGGCGAGCTCGGCGTGCTGCGCGGCGGCCGGCGAGTGCTGATGCAGGACCGGCCGCTCGTGCTGCTCGGCTGCACGCAGGGCGGCCTCACCGACTACGGCCTCGACTCCGCCCAGGTCCATGCCTTCCTGGTAGACGAGGTCGGCTACCGGATCTACCTTCCGAAGGATCATCTCGCCGGCGGAGAGCCCCTGTCCGCCGCTCGCTTCCACGAGACGATGCAGTACCCGTTCCAGGCCTTCAACTACATCGTCGAGCCCGGGGAGAGACGCTGAGGCCCGGTGGGCTGTGCCACAATTCAGGCCTTCGGTCGCGACATGCGACTGCGGGTGGTTAGCTCAGCGGTAGAGCACTGCCTTCACACGGCAGGGGTCACAGGTTCAATCCCTGTACCACCCACCATCGATCTCCTTACACGTCAGCTACTTTGGCCCCCCACGCTCCGCCACCACGGCGCGGCTGTCCTAAAAACAGCCTAAAACGGGCCTTTAAAGCGGGTCGAACACGTCTAGGGACCTTACACGTGGGCCGGAAGGGAAAACCAGAGCAGGCTGGTATCTGGCCCCGCGCGTGTACCTCCCCAGCCCAGGGGTCCAAGCAACGTCCAGAACGAAAGGCAAGCTCTAGCCACATCTCGGCAGTAAGCTCCGCGACGCAAGATTCCACTGCACCTCTCGCGGTCCGCAGCCCTTGCTGCCGTGGGGGTTCAATAGCCTGCAACGGGACGATGGGAAACGAATGAGCCTACTTCAGCCTTTGATCGTGAGTGCGCTTCTGCTGGCTGCATTGTGCCCGGCCAAGCCGTGCAGACGTTCAACTTCACGATGGAGGGGACCGTCACCCCGTTCCCTAGGCTCCGATTGCGGAGCATCAGGCGCCCTGGAAAACGGCCCCACGTGTCGCCGATGCTGAAGAGGCGCCGTTCCTCTCGCTGCCCGCCCCAGCCACCTAACCGCGGCGGAGCTTTCCGACAAAGAGGGGATAAGCCCCTGCCTTGACGCACGTTCCCATGGTGGTGGGACTGGCGTGAGACCCTTCCACAGCCGCATAGCGATCGCACCGACTGTGCTGAGAACATCCGACCCCAAAGCACGCCGGAGATGGCTGACTCATCTGGCCGGCACCAGGCGCTTCTATTCGGTGAATCAGGGAAGTCACTGAATGAGAACGGCCAGAAGCGGCGAAGCGTTGACGGGAAGTCTCGCTATGTGTCATTCACGGGCCATCGGTGAGGCGCTACCCCGCCGCAGAGGAGACAGAGGGCGCCTCCCCCGCGTTGTCAGAGGAATCTGAGAAGAGAAGGCGCCGAGCAGTTCCCCGCGAGCACGGGTAATCGTGGTGCGGACCGCAACTTAGTTAACGGACCGATGCCGCACCAGTACCAGCGGCCCATGCTGGCAAGCGACGCTGCGGGAGACTGGGAGCATGAAAACTTACTCCTACGAACGCCGGGCGGCTGTGACGGTGCCGACTATGCTGCTGCCAGGAGTCAGATTGTCACTTCTGCAATTCCGAACCTGGAGCGGCCTACTCGTGAAGACGCCGATCGGTCCTGCCTCGAAAGGCGCATAACCAATCCAGCAGACGCGCTGGTGCAGTGGTCTGCCTCACGAGCAGGGAAGGCGCGGTAAACAGTCGTGGTGAATCTCCGCTGTCCGGTCTGCTTCCATGCCTTGACGCGAACTACTGACTGCGAGTCCTGCGGCGAGAAGTATGAAGCGGTTGATGGAACGCCGCGCCTGATGAGCCCGCGTTCGGTGGCGCAGATACGTTACAGCTTTTGCTCCGCTGACTCTGTCGTCGGTACAGACTTCTATGCAGCCTTAAAGTACCCCGAGCGGGCCAAGGGCAACGTCCCTTATCACCTCGACGCAGCCCACCAACTCGTGCTGGAGAGCATCACCGGCCGTGTTCTGGAAATCGGCTGCGGAGGAGGTCAGATGCGGCGGTGGATCAAGTCTCGGGGCATGGAGTACATCGGTACCGATATCTCCAAGTCCCGCGTTCCCGAGAAGCTGAGAGAAGGAGGCCCGGACTACCTTGCCGACGCTCACTTCCTGCCGTTCGAGGATCGGTCCTTTGATGCGGTCTACTCCGCCGCAGTCACGGAGCACATCGCCGACCCACAGTTGATGATGAGCGAGGTATTGCGAGTCCTGAAGCCCGGGGGTGTCTACATGGGCAACGGGAGCTTCCTGGAGCCGTGGCACGACGACAGCTACTTCCACATGAGCCCTCTGGGGGCCTACCGCTCGCTGAGAAGGAGCGGGTTCGAGGTGCGGAACGTGTGGCCCGGGATGGGGTATTCCGGCTACACGGCGATGCTGGAGATGGGCAACAAGCTCTGCAACGGCATCAGACCGTTAGGGAGGGTGTTCGCCCGCCTGCATTCCTTCGGGTTAACCATGCGCCGCGCTTTGGGCCGGGAAGATCCCCCTGGAGGGACCATCGCCTGGGAGGGGAGGATGGCAGGGGCCGTGGACTGGATCGCCAGGAGACCTCTTCACTGAACGAGAAGGCCGTCTTTTCGACGCCCTGCGAGCAGGACACCCGGAAGCAGCCCGGCCAATGGAGCTAAAGAGCCGCCGTTAGTCGCTCCCAGCCTAGTAGGGGCGCCACGATGGCCAATAGCAACGGAAGAGCGTTCGGTTCGCCGAGCACTGATGTCTGGAGCAGCGGATCGTCTCGATGCATCGCGTGCCGTAGGAACAGACGGTTGAGAGGTCCCGCACGCGCTGCGTCTCGCCTGTCCTCGCAGCCCCACAGCCTCGCCAGCAGCCTTTGGTAGGTGCGGTGGTGCATACCCTTGGCCGAGTCCAATCGTTGCCTAGGTCGGCTTCCAGGTGGGCTGTCGCGGCGACCTCGCCGGTGAACGGCCTACAAGTTGCAGCGTCTGGATCAACGACGCTCCCGCCTCCGAGCGAAGGCGCCAACCGCAGCGAGGCCGGCGAGCATGAAGCCATTGGTCTCAGGCCAGCGGCGATTCGACGGGTACCGCGTCTGGTAGTCCTTGGGCTGCATCTGAAGCATCTCGCTTACGCGCATCCCTCTTGTCAGGTCTACTCTGAGGGCAGCCGAACGCACCCATGGTGTCGCCCGGCACTCGCGCGTCGAACGGGGCGCGAAGTGGACCACGCGGCCCCGAGACACGCGACCTAATTGATGACGATGGGTGCGTGCGGTAGGGGCTGAACGATCACCCGCTCACCAGGAAATTGACTTCTCTCGTCAGCCTCGGACGCCAGAGCGCGCTTCGTGAAGTAGTTAACGGCACTGACCGCTCATCAGTTTTGGGACGCCAAGCTGGGCCTGCGTGCCACACTTTCGCGAGCGTCGGGCATCGGCTCGTCCCACCTGGAAGGCGATGCTTAAGGCGGCGATTAAGCGACTGGTGTCGTCCTCTCTTCGGCAGAAGATTCGCCATGCGGCGGGGCGCACTCGCGAAGAGCTTGGGTTCACCTTGGCCAATCGCTTCGGCAGACCGAACGTACACGACCTGCGTCGTCCCGAACGAATGGGCGTGATCTATCGGCAGCCGTCCGACATGTGCGTCGAAGACAAGCTATTCCTTTACGCGCTGACCCGAGGTCTGCGACCCCGCTCGGTACTCGAGGTGGGTTCCCGCTGGGGTGGCTCGGCTCTCATCTTTGCCAATGCAATGGAGGACAACGGCGGACCGGGCCAGATCGTTGGTATCGACCCCGAGCCCAGCGCCTTCCGGGCATCGGGCCGCGACCTTCACGGGCGCTTTCATCTTTTCGAGGGGTACTCGCCCCAAGCTCTTCCCGCCGCAGCTGCTCTGCTTCCAGGGAAGATTGACCTTGCCCTCATCGATGGCCTGCACGTGTACGACGCGGCCAAGGCTGACTTGGGAGGTCTTCGGCCATACATGGCCCAAGGCGGCTACGTGCTACTGCACGACGCCTTTCACTACGGAATCGACCTTGCAGTCGAGGAGACGCTGAGAGCGAATCCGGGCCTCCTTGACTGTGGGATTACCACGCGCGCCGCTGACCCCGGGGCGGTCGTCGCCTATCAAGGCTTTCGCATGCTTCGCGTGCAGGGCGGAGAGTCTGGCAAAGACCTGATCTCGCGCGCTTATACGGACAAAGGCCTTCCAGCGCCGCTGCTCAACGATTCGATCAAGAACTGGGACGTCTATTACAACAAGATCAGTCGCCGACAAGCGCAGTAGACACGAGGACGAGGAAAGACGAAGTGAAAAGAGCCACTTACGCTTACGAGCGTGTGGGCGGTTGCGACGGCCCTGGGTACGCAGTCGCTCTCGCTGTGTATGTTGACGAGACCGCCGTAGGCCACGCCGGGGAGCGGCTGACGCGGGAGGCGGCCCACAATTTTCTGCCGAGACAGGGGCATCACAGATTCGGTCGAGGCGCCGCTGCTCGCATGGTCGACGATTGGGATCGCCAAGGCAAAGGCGAAGTGAGCGGTCCGTGCCCGCGATGCCAACAGCCGCGTTGTTGATGCTGGCATCGTCCGAACAAGGGGGTCTCGGATCTGGACGAGCAGTCTAGGTAGACGAAAGGCCGGAGCAGCTCGGCCTCCACACACAACCCGGCCGAACGCAGCTGCTTGGGCGCTCCCAGTGGGCAAACCTTGGACGCAGCAGCCCGTCGCGTCGTTTTACCAGTTGGTGATCCGCGGCGCCGCGAACGTGTAATCGTTGGGGATGGCCAGGTTCGAGTACGAAAAGGACAGGCTCACATCCAGAGAGGTCACCTGGTGCCACCAGGCAAGCGGCAGGAACAGCGTCTCGCCAGGCTCGACCACGACGTCCAGCACCTTCACGTTCGCGAACTCCGGATATCGGTGCAGGTCTACGGCATCCAGATCCAGCGGGCTGTAGACGTCATAGTGGTTGTACACGCGATGGTTTTCCAGTGGAGACACAAACCTCCAGCGCTTGCGGCCCACCACCTGAGTATGGAAGAGCATCAGGGTGTCGTGGTGGAGCGGCGTGACGGTACCTGCGGGTCCGAACCAGAACGACGAACGGTCTTGCAGCCGGGAGCGATCGCAGATCTCCGGCAGCGACCCGATGTCATCGAGCAGAGTCGAGAACTCCCGTCGTCTCAGCAGTTCGTTGTTGGCGGTGAGGTACTCGTCGTTGGAAACACCGCGCGACGTCACGCGTGCGACGAACTCGCCGAGATTCACCCGCCTCCTGTGCCTCGTCTTGTCGACTTCGTACAGTCGGTTGCCCGATCTCTCCGCCTGGATCTCCACCTCAAGGTGACCGAAGCGCTCCTTCAGGTCGGCGGGGCTCCAGCGCTGCATGGCCGGCCAGTCCGCGGTCACCTCCGTCAGCACGACGGGGCGACATCCGTAGACGTAGCGGGTCAGGAACTCGTCCCTGGGAACCCGGCTGCGCTTCTCGACGTGGCCGTAATGCGGTGCTTGCTCCCAGACTCGCTGCAGGTTCTGCATCACCGAGACTTGCTTGTCGCGCAGTTCACGAATCCTCAGCGCCGCTGCGAACACGGGATCTCCCTGCATGTCGTGGACGGCCGTCGACGCGACACCGCGAGGAATTCCTGCCGCCTCCATCGTGTGCAGCATCGACTCGAGGGAGCAGTTTCGAAGCATGTTCTCGGCGATCCATTGGCGCCACCCGTGATCGAGCGTCGACGAGCGCCACGGCGGATCTGGGAATACGGCCCTTGGGCGAGGGGCAGGCTGCAAGGGTTGAGGAAGACCTGGAGCAGACATGATGCAGACGAAGTTTGATTGCTGCGACGATGCGCGGGAAGACGAAGGTTCGAGCGAGCCCGGCACCCGAGGTGTAGAGCAAAAACTGTTGCGCATCAAGCCTTGAAGTGGCTGAGGCCACCTGCGAAAGAACGTCGAAGACTAGGGGTATTGCCCGCCTCTTGCAGTCGGCCCTGCGTCGCGCGCCGGGGCACTTGCTCGTCGCCGCGTCTTGCGGGCGCTCGTGAAGCGCTTCACGGCAAGGGACCGCTCGTCCGATCGGAACGATCGCCTGGTCCTGGCGTGCCACACTTTCCTCGGCAAGCGCACGCTCGTACCGCAGGGAAACGCATGCTGAGGACTGCTCTCGAGGGACATGTGCCAGCCGTGGATGCCCCAGACGCTTCGCGGCCCAGCGAGGAACAGATTTGCTCGGAGCGCAGCAGCGAAGGTGTGCCGGACCGATGATGCTGCAATGCCCGGTTTGCGCGCGGACCTTGACGTGCCTGACTGCATGCGGAGCGTGCGGCGAGGTCTACGAAACCGTGCATGGGACGCCGCGCCTGATCAGCCCCCGTTCAGTGGCACAGGTGCGCTACGACTTCTGCTCGGCCGATTCGGTGGTCGGACCTGACTTCTATGCCGCTCTCAAGTACCCGGAGCGTGCCAAGGGGAAGGGTCCCCTACCACTCCAAGTCGAGAGTCTCCGAGAGTTTGCGGGAGGGTGGCCCCGACTACCCCGGCTGACGCGCATTTCCTGCCGTTCGAGGACCAGACCTTCGATGCTGTCTATTCAGCGGCCGTCACGGAGCACATCGCCGACCCACAGCTGATGATGAGTGAGGTATGGAGGGTCTTGAAGCGGGGCGGTGTCTACATGGGCAACGGGAGCTTCCTCGAGCCTTGGCACGATGACACAGCTACTTCCACATGAGCCCGCTCGGCGCTTACCGTTCGCTCAGACGAAGCGATTCCACGTAACGAACGTGTGGCCTGGGGTGGGGTACACCGGGTTCACGGCGATGCTTCAGATGGGCAGCAAGCTGACGCGGCCGATCGCGGCAGTGGGGAAGATCCCGGCCGCGATGCACCATTTTGCTTTGACGCTACCCCAACTCATGAAGAGCCGGGAGCCGGAGGGTGGACGGATCGCGTGGGACGCGAGAATGGCCGGTGCTGTGGCTTGGATTGCGCGCCGGAACCGTCGTTACCGGTGAGGCTCGCCAGAGAAGGATCGGCGGGGTCAGGATCCCCAAGCAAGCGTGTCGCTAGACGTCCTGCCTACCGGAGGATGGTCGTCCCGCGAGAGGTCGAGGTCGCAGGCGGACCTGGGACCGGCTCAGTGAGCCGACGAGCCGGTAGTAACCCACACGGCGCGCCCACGACTTCAGGCGCTGCGTCGCTTCGTACTCCTGGCGCGTGAGTTCCACGAACGGCTCGGGTGTTCTGCAGGTCGTCAGCAGGACCGGTGCCGGCATGTCGCCGGCAGCAACGGCTTCGGGCAACCACCACTTGGCGATTCCTCCGCCATGGAAGCACTTCATGGCCCCGAAGCGCTCCGAGCGCAGGACCGTGCGGCCTGACACGCCGCCGAGCAGGCGCAGTCGATTCCACTGCGAGTACCGCCAGCAGTGCCAATGCATTGGGTCCAGGTATCCGCCGCCCATGCGCATGGCCAGCGCGGCCCAGACTATGGCTTCGACGTGCATCACGCGCGGCATTCCGGCGCCGCCAAGCTGGCCGATGAGCCAGTTCAGCCAGTCCAGATCGATCGTGTTCCGCACCTGCGCGACGCCGATATCGACGTGGTGGGCAAGCGCGACGCCGGCGTCGTAGGCGGCGGCCACCACGTGATCGGGCAGAAGGCAGCTCGGCGGCTGGTGCATGAGCAACAGGCCCTTCTCGGGCGTCGCTTCGAAGCAGAAGCGGTTCGGAAAGTAGAGGTCCGGATCGAGGATCACCATCTCCGCGCCCGCGGGGGCGAACAGCGGCGGATCGGTGAGCTTCCTCCAGCACGGGTGGCCGGCGCGGAAGGCCGCGACGTGCGGGTATTTGACCAGCAGCGCAAGGGCACGCTCATCGGCGTCGGCCTGGGAATGCACGCGCCATGCATGTCTCGACGGAACATCGATCCTTTCCAGCGCATCAATCAGCGCCCGTTTGTCGTCGGCGCCGTCGGTGATCAAGGTCAGGTCGATGTCCTCGACGCAGCGTTGGGTCAGGCTGTCGAGCGCGCTCTCCGCGTACGGCAGCGATCGGGCGCTGAGGACACAGAAGACTGTGCGACGCCGCGCCATAGGCGGAGTGGGCTGCATAGATCCCATGGCCCCGTGAACGGAGGCAAGAGCGATAGGAGGGCGCAGGTCCGTCGTGCGGTGGGCTCTGCGGCCCAGCGGCAGGAAAGATGATCCTCCGTTCGCGCAGAGTAGAGCAGGCCGTTTCGGTGAACGATTACCGGATTGCCGGGCGTCGAAATGCGACTCTTCACGGGCACGAGCGCCGGACGCACGGAAACGTAACCGAACGTGCCGTAACACCTGCACACAGCCGTGTAACGAATTGCGAGGGAAGGCTTACGAAAATTCGGAACCGTATCTGGAACCTTCTATGAACAGTCACTTTGCCTCTCACGTGCTCCGCCTCCCGGTTGCCGTCGCCGTCCTTTGCACCGCCGCCGCATGCGGCGGTGGCTCCGAAACCGACCCGGCCTCGAGCAACGACTCACCCTTGTCACCGTCCGATCCGAAGCGCACGACCCTCGATGCAGACCCCGCCACCTGGGCTTTGGTCGCCCGTGAGGGCCAGCCCTTCGCGATCACCGGCGTGCAGACCGTGCGTTACGGCAGCGGCGCCCACTGGACGACCAAATCCGTCAGCGGTGGCGCCCAGTGCACGAACCAGTACTTCGGCATCGACCCGCTCTACGGCACCGTCAAGCAGTGCGAGGTCGGGTCCGGCTCGGCGCCTCCGGCCGCGACGTGGGTCCAAGTCGCGACCGAAGGCCGCGGCTTCGTCGTTTCCGGGACGCAGACGGTCCGCTATGGCAGCGACTCGCGATGGGTCGCGAAGACCGTGAGCGGCAGCGGCGACTGCAGCAATGGTTATTTCGGAAGTGATCCTGCTTACGGGACGGTGAAGCGCTGCGAAGCCGAGGCATCGTCGACGGCCGGTTGGACGCAGATCGCCAGCGAGGGCGAGGGCTTCTCCGTCAGCGGCACGCAGACGGTCCGCTTCGGCGCGGCAAGCAGCTGGATCGCGGTGGATGTCAGCGGACGGGGCGAGTGCACCAATGGCTACTTCGGCAAGGATCCGCTCGTGGGCGTCCGCAAGCGATGCGAGACCTCGCTCGCGGCGGCACCCGCCCCGGCCCCGGCTCCTGCGCCGGCTCCTGCGCCGGCCCCTGCGCCAGCCCCTTCTCTACCCACGCCTCCGCTCGAGGCGGCGGTTTGCACGCCGCCCATCTCGCTCGTCGACACTTCGGGCGCGGCGCCGAGCGTGGGCGATGGCACACCCGGGAGCTGCACCGAGTCGGCACTGCGTGCGGCGATCGCCAGCAGGAGCGTGGTGACCTTCAATTGCGGCTCCGCGCCGGTGACCATTCCGATCTCGTCGACCATCGCCGTTCCCACCGACCGCGACACCGTCATCGACGGCAAGGGTCTGATCACCCTCGATGGCCGCAACGGCGCCCGCATCCTCAGCCTGATGCGGATCAACTACCGCACGAACCGCCTGGGCCTCACCGTGCAGAGGATGCGATTCGTCAACGGCCGAGCGCCGGGCACCGGGTACGTGGCGCCGAATCCCTCAAACCCGGCGTGCGCGTCGGGCTACGCGGGCGGCTCCGGCGGAGCGATCGAGGTCCGCGATGCGCGCCTGCACGTCATCGATGTCGAGTTCCAGAACAACGCCGCGGCTACGCCGGGGCCGGACGTCGGGGGCGGTGCGATCTATGCCGCCGGTGCCCTGGACGTCACGGTCGTGGGCTCCCGCTTCATCGGTAACACCGGCTCGAACGCCGGAGCGATCGGGCTTCTGCAGACCGATGGCAGGATCTACAACAGCCTGTTCCGCGACAGCAGTGCCACGGGCGTCGGCCAGAACTACGCCGGCGGCGAGGTGGCAAGCTGCCCCGGCGTCGGGCACCCGGGCCAAGGCGGTGCCGGAGGGCTCGGCGGCGCCGTCATGGTGGACGGCCTCGATAACCTCGACGTCGTGATGTGCGGGGCGCGCTTCATCGACAACAAGGCCAACGAACTCGGCGGTGCGTTCTTCCGGACGGCGAACGGTCCGCCGCGTCGCACTGTCCTCGATCGGACGCTGTTCCAGAACAATCGTGCCAAGCAGGCAGGAGCCGCCTACATCCAGAACTCGTCGCCGCTGGAGATCAACGCGTCCTCGTTCGTCGGCAACGTGGCCGAAGGCATCGGGGCGGCGCAGATCGAGGGCGGGCGGCCGCTGATCGTCAACACGACGTTCGCCGGCAACCAGGCCACCCGCGGCGTCGCCGGCGCGATCATGCTGAACTACCCCGACCCGGCAAGCTCGATGCTCAATGTCACGTTCGCCGACAACCTATCGAGCGGCGGCGCCGGATTCTTCAGTGCCGCCATCTTCGGCACGCTCAACTTTCCGGTGCGCAATACAGTCTTCTCCAACAACCTGACCAACGATGGTGGCTCGCCGATGCAGTGCACGTTTGTGCCGGGCACCGGCAGCGGCGACTTCCAGTGGCCCCGCAATCGCCCGGTGGGCGGCGCTCCGGATGTTCCCTGCGTCAACGGGATCACCTTCAGCGACCCCATGCTGGGAGCGCTGGGCGACAACGGCGGTCCCACGCCGACGCTCGCTCCCGCTCCGTCGAGCCCATTGCGTGGCGCCGGCCAGGGTTGCCCGGCGACAGACCAGCGCGGCCAATCGCGGAACACGTCCCGATGCACGGCAGGCGCCGTCGAATAGCAGCCATCTCGCCGCTCGAGAACAGCACATGAATCCACTGCAAACCCTGCTTTGCGCCACGCTCGTAGGCGTTGCGTCCTTCCCTGCGAGCGCGGGCAAGAACGTCTCGGGCGGGTCGCCGTCCGCGAGTCGCGCTGCCGCCGTGGACGGCGACCGCTTCATCGTCAGGTTCCGTGATCGATCGACCGACCCGCGCCAGGCGCTCAACGGCATCGGCGGCACCTTCGGCGAGCGGCTCGAGCACCTCCGCGGCATGTCGGGCGGCGCTCACGTGGTGCGGCTCGGCCGCCGCGTCATGCGGGACGAGGCGCAGCGCGTGGCCGGCCTGCTCAGAAGAGACGCCCGCATCGCGGCGATCGAGCCCGACGCGTGGATGCAACCCATGGCCGTTCCGAACGACACCATGTACGGCCTGCAATGGCACTACCACGAGCCCCAGGGAGGCATCAACCTGCCGACGGCGTGGGACGTGACCGTCGGCGCGAGCGGCGCCACCGTTGCCGTCATCGACACCGGCGTCGCGCCGCATGCCGATCTGTCCGGGCGGCTCGCCACCGGCTACGACTTCATCCGCAATGTCGTGGGCGGCACGGATCCGGGCGATTACGGCTGCGAGGGTGCATCGAGCTCGTGGCACGGAACCCACGTGGCCGGCATCGTCGGCGCGTCCAGCAACAACGGCGTCGGCGTGGCGGGTAGCAACTGGGTTTCCAAGATCCTGCCGGTACGCGTGCTGGGGCGATGCGGCGGGTTCACGTCCGACATCATCGATGGCTTGCGCTGGGCGGCAGGCATGGCCGTCGCCGGCGCGCCAGCGAATCCCACGCCGGCTCGCGTCGCCAACCTTAGCCTCGGCGGGGACGGTGCCTGCTCGGGCGCGTTCCAGAGCGCGATCAACGACGTGACGGCCCGCGGCATGGTGGTCGTGGTCGCCGCGGGCAACGCCGGGAGCGACGTCGGCAATGCCCAGCCGGCCAACTGCAGCGGCGTCGTCGCGGTGGCAGCGACGACGCGCAGCGGCGGCCGCGCTGCCTACTCCAACCACGGTTCGAGGGTGACCCTCTCGGCGCCGGGGGGCGGTGGCGGCGATGGCGTCCTCTCGACCGTCAACACTGGCTCCACGACCCCCGCTGCCGACGGCTACGCCTGGTTCCAGGGCACCAGCATGGCGGCGCCGCACGTGACCGGCGTCGTGTCCCTCCTGCTTTCCGTCGACCCGACTCTGACGCCGGCGCAGGTCGCGCAGCGCCTACAGCAATCCGCGCGGCCGTTCCCCGGCGGCACGGGGGCCGACTGCACGGTGGGTGTCTGCGGGGCCGGCATTCTCGACGCAGGCGCGGCTCTCGCCGGCCTTCTTGGAGCGCCTCCGCCGCCCGCGCCTGCGCCACCCCCACCGGGCGCGGGTTGGACGAAGCTGGCCGACGAGGGACAGGGCTTCGCCGTCAATGGAACACAGACGGTCCGCTACGGCAGCGAGCCGCATTGGGTCACGCGGCAGGTCGAGAACAGCGGCAACTGCACCAACGCCTTCTTCGGCGCCGATCCGATCTATGGCACGCCCAAGCGCTGCGAAGGAGCGGGGGGCACGGCCCAGCCGCCGGTGAGCGGCTGGGCGCAGGTCGCCTGGGAGGGCGAGACCTTCTTCGTCAACGGAACGCAGACGGTGCGCTACGGCAGTGGCTCGAGCTGGGTCACCCGGAGCGTGAGCGGAGCCGCCGCGTGCAGCAACGAGCTTTTCGGCGGCGACCCCGTCTACGGTATCGTGAAGCAGTGCGAAACGGCGGCCGCGACGAGCACTGCCCGTCGCTGAGCCGACGCGCCGCGGTCAGTTCCCGTCGAACTCGAGCGTCGTCCGGCCGTCGCCGAGGTTGGCGGAGCCGCAATCGCGGCGCTCGCGAATGCACGTGATCGACCAAAGATCGCTGATGGCAGGGTCCCAGCCGTTGATCCAGTCCGCGTGCCGCGTGTAGCCGCCGGGCACGGCGGGGTCGGCCGAGTCCGAGGCCAGGCGCCACCGGCTGAGGTCGGCACCTGCCGGCACCGAGTAGATGACGGTATAGGTGATCGCCGGCAACACCACGGGGAAACCGACGGGGCAGCGCCACTGACGCTGCGGATCGCCCGCGTAATGCATCTCGGGATACGCCATGTGCGACTTGTGGTCGGGTGAATCCAGGTTCACGCCGTCCCAGCACTGCGGGAAGGGGATCGTGTACCTGACTTCGTCGCCTTGCTGACAGAAGACGGGGATCGACTGCCCGTCATAGCCAGCGACGGTGCGGATGAGGCCGCTCGGATTGTTGAAGCAGTGGAAGCCGCCGATGTTGCCAGGCCGGTGCAGCGCCGAGTCGCCGGCAATCATGCGAAGCCCGTAAGGAATCGGCTGGAGCACGCTGCCGTCGGGCATGTACTGCCACGTACCGCTCTTGTAGTAGACCAGCAGCCACGCAGGCGCGATCGGGCTGCCGCTGGCCGTATCGATCATCGACGGCACCCAGTAGCCGGACAGGTTGATCGTGCCGCCGCGGCACGTCGCATTGCCTGTCAGACGAATGTTGCCAGGCGTCGTGAAGGCGTTGATCGCGGTGTTGCCGAAGAAGGTGTGGTGGTGCGATCTGCCCGGCTGGCCGGGATAGACGATGGGGTCGTCGAAGCCCATCTTCGACCAGTTGCACAGCAGGCGGAGGGCGCCTTCCCGTTCCCAGTCGCCGGGCGACGGAAGTGGGGGGATGGCACCGGGAGCGCTGAGCAAGGGGGTCGACACGCCCGGACGTGGCACAGGCAGGTTAGTGACGTTGACGGCCACTGTGCCGGCGCTGCCGCCAGGTGTGGGCGCGGGCGCGGGCGTCGGTGCAGGCGCGGGGGCGGGGGCAGGCGCGGGGGCAGGCGCGGGTGCAGGCGCGGGTGCAGGTGCAGGTGCAGGTGCAGGTGCAGGTGCAGGTGCAGGTGCAGGTGCAGGTGCAGGTGCAGGTGCGCCGCCGCCTCTCGGCGGGGAACAGCCTTCCCTCGAGTAGCCGCCGTTTCGACAGTTCGGCGTCTCGAAGCCACCGCTCGCCGCCTGCGCCGGGTTCATCGACGCGAGCAGGGCCGGAATCGGCAGGAGGGCGAGGGATCCGGCAGCGCCGAAGAAGCGAGACCACAGCGAATGGGCCGGCGAGCGCCTGGGCTGAAAAACGTGCATTTGTCACAGTCGGGGTTGGAAAGCGGCGGATTCTGCTGGGATGAGCCCCCGCGTCCAGAGCCACTGGCGGTCGATTGCAACCATCGGTAAAGACGTTGCGACCGCGCAGCTCCCCTGCCGTGACCCGTGTCGACCCGGTCGCGTCGCAACGAGCAGTCGACGAGCCGTTCCCCTGCTCGACACCACTCGTAACAAGACCGACCGGGTCTTGACCTGCGAGCACGGTTGTTGCGAGCACGGCGTGCACCGGCAGGCACGCTCGGCGTCGTCCCTACCGCACCACCACGCCCCAGGGCAGCTTGCCCACAGCGACGTCGCCCAGACGCCGGTTCGTGACCGTGTCGATCACCGTGACCACCCCCGAACGACCGCAGGCCACGTAGAGCTTCGCGCCGTCGGGGGTCAGCGCCATGTTCCACGGCCGCTGGCCGACCGGGATCGTCGCCACGACACGGTGGCTGGCAAGGTCGATGACGGAGACGGTCGCCTCGCCCCCGTTCGAGACGTAGAGGCGCTGCCCGTCCGGGTGCAGGGCGAGGCCGTTGCTGCGCACCCCGGCCGGGATCGCACGGACGACCTTGAAGCGCACGGCGTCGATGACGTAGACCTCGTTCGACAGCTCCGCGGCCACGAACGCCAGGCGGCCGTCGGCGGAGAAGACGATGCCCCGCGGGCGCGTGCCGACCGCGATCTGCGCGACCTGCGCGCGCCGCTCGACATCGATCACGTCGATGGCGGCGCCGTCCTCGGCACTGACGAAGACATGGCGGCCGTCGGGCGAGAAGACGGCGTGCTCGGGGTTCTTGCCGGACACCTTGACGCTGAACACCTCGGTCCGGGTGCGCGTGTCGACGAAGGCGACTTCGTTCGCCTCCTCGCACGCCGCCGCCACCCAGCGGCCGTCGGGCGACATGCCGAGCCCTTCGGGCGATTCGCCGAGCGGCACCGCGCCGATGCGCTTGCGGGCCACCAGGTCGACGACGACGAGCTCGTTGCGGCCCTGGTCGCTGACGTACGCCGTGCGTCCGTCGCCGGACACCACCGTGCCGCGCGGCTTGGCGCCGACGGCGATCTCGCCGACGACCTGGTCGACGGCCGTGTCGATGATGCTGAGCGTGCCCGAGCCTTCGTTCGGCACGTACGCGAGGGGTGCGCCGAGGGCCAGCGGCGACCAGGTCAATGCGAGGACGGCGAGGAAGCGGCGAAGCGGGATGAACATGGGGAGTGCGAGCGCGATCAGGCCAGCCGACTCATCCGACCGCGGCCGACGGGCGGGTCGACCATCGCATGCCGGAAGGCCACCGCGACGTGACCCGCCACGAGCGCGGTGAAGACGTAGGCGGTGCCGACATGGAGGCCGTTGAAGAAGGCATACACGGCCGCCGACTCCGGACCCCAGGGCGGCAGCGGTGTGCCGAAGAAGCGGACGCCGTACTTGCTGAAGTTGGACGCGATGTAGCCGCTGACCGGCATCAGCAGCATGCAGGCGTAGAGGGCGCGGTGACCGAGCTCGGCGGCGCGCCGCTGCAGGGGCGAGAAGGAGGCCGGCCACGGCGGCACGCCCTGCCTCACGCGCCAGGCGAGGCGGGCGAGGACGAGCAGCCCGAGGACGATGCCGAACGACTTGTGCAGGTTGATCGTCGGCGCGCGCGCTGGCGTGCCGCGCGGGGCGATGGTGTCGAGCAGGAAGCCGAAGGCGATCTGGCCGAGGAGAGCGACGCCGATCAGCCAGTGCAGCCAGGTGGCGACGCGGTCGTAACGCGGCACGACCATCGCCTCGGCGGACTGCCGCGCGCTCATCGCATCGCTCCGGTTGCCGGAAAGCCGCCCGGGCGACGATGCCCTCCGAGCCATCGCGCCGCGAGCGCCAGCGCACAGCCGAGATAAACCAGCCCGGCCGGCACCCACATCACGAGGCCGCCGATCTGCTGGTCCTCGAGCGGGTCGAGGCCGAGCGCCGGCGCCGTCGCGAGATAGCTTTGGTACCACGCGACCGGCGACAGCGTCAGCAGGGCACCGAGCGCACCGGTGTGGACCATGGTCGTGAACAGCGACAGCAGGGCGATGCCTTGGTCGCCGGACGACGTCGCGCCCAGCACGCTCCACCAGAAGAGCAGCGCCGTCAGCAGGAAGGCGGCGTGCTGGAAGGCATGCATGCCCTCGTGCCCGAGGGCGAAGTCGAACCACGACGGGATGTGCCAGAGCCAGAGCGCCAGCGCGTGCAGGAGCCAGGCGGCCAGCGGACCGGTGATCCAGAGCCAAGGGCCGCGCCATCCAGGCGTGCGGAAGAAGCCTCCGACGCTGCGGCGCCACTCGAACGGCAACGCCCAGGTCCATGCCGCGAGCGGCCGGCCGAGGACGAGCAGGGGTGCAGCGACCAGCATGAGCACCTCGTGCTGGATCATGTGCGCGGTGAACAGCCGCGCGCCGAGAGCGTCGAGCGGGCCGACCAGGGCCACGGCCAGCGCCAGCCAGCCGCCGGCGAACGCGGCGGCGCGACGGGTGGGCACGCCCCGGCCGATGCCCGCCTGGCGCCAGAGGCGCACCAGGCCCACGGCGTAGAGCGTGCCGCTGGCGGCCAGGAGAGCCAGCACCCAGGGCTCGGCCGTCCAGGACAGCCATGAGGCCGCCGGAACGACGCCGGCATCGGGCACATGCGCCGCCGCCCTCGTCGCGCTCGCGAGCACGACCGCGGGCACCAGCATGCGCATCACGAGCACGGCGGCAGGACCCACATCGGGATCCACGCGGCGACGACGACGAGCGCCGACAAGGCCCCCGCGAGCGTGGCGACGAGCGCGATGAAGCCGGACTGGGCACCGGCATCGCTGCCGTCGCTCCAGGTGACGCCGGGCCGGTGTTCGGTCGACGCCGTGATCGCGGACCAGTGCCGCCAGGCCTGCGCCGTCATCGCCGCGGTGAGGAGCAGGGACAGCGCCGACAGCGCATGGAGAACGAGGCTGTCCTGCCGGGCGCAGGAAGGCGACACCAGCGCATAGGCCAGCGACACGTGGCCGGTCGCGAGCAGCGGCGCCAGCAGGAGGGCGGGCCAGCCGGGCGCGGATCCCAGGTCGGGCGCCGCCATCTCAGCCCCGCGCGCCCCAGTACACGACGGCGTAGATCGGCAGCCAGCTGAGGACGACGAAGTACCAGTACTCCGCGTTCTCGCTCACGTCGACGTAGCGCCGCCCTTCCAGCGGGCCCGTGAAGAAGAGGACGTCGAGCACCGCCGTGTCCCAGGTGTCGGTGATCAGGTGGAAGGTGTGCAGTCCCATCAGGGTCCATACGATGGAGCCGTACGCGTCGCTGTTCCACTTGCAGTTGAGCGTCTCGAACTCGAGCCAGCGGACGCCGAGGAACAGCAGCGCGAATACGAGGCAGACGCTCAGCCAGAGCTGCACGCCGTGCCGGTCGAGCCGCTCGGCGGCGCGCTTGGCCAGGTGGTTCGGCCACATGCTGACGAGGAGGATGGCGGTGTTGACCGTGCCCCAGAGCACGTCCGGCGGCGGCGTGCTCAGCGGCCATTCGGTGGCGTTGTTGCGCAGGTAGAAGTAGGCGACGATGGCCAGCGCGAAGACGGTGCTCTCGATCGCGATCAGGCCGAAGGTCCCCCACCACATCAGGCTGCCGTGGCGGAAGGCGAAGCTCGGCAGCGCGCGCACGTCCACAGGAGCGCCGCCCATCCCGGCATCGCCTCGATCGTGCGCCGTGGCCGGCGCGGCGGCGATCCCCGGATCGATCGTCTCGCTCGGCGCGCTCACGGCCGTCGCTCCAGCGCCAGGTGGGCAGCGGTCTCGCCTTGGCGAGGCCAGAACCACGCGGTCAGGGCGATCGCGACCGGGATGCTCGCCCAGACCACGGCCCAGGGCGTGAAGATCGAGCCGACGAAGAGCACCGTCGTCGCCAGCGCAGCGACGAAGGGCCACGGGGTCGGAACGGGGAAGGACTCGCGGGTCTCCGGCCGGGCATCGAGCAGGGTCGTCATCAGCAGCTCGCGGCTGTCAGTGGCGAGGCCGCTCACGCCGGTCGGCAGGCCGTTCGGCTCCCACAGCGGATCGCGCCCGTTCACGACCGGGATCGCCTCGAAGTTGCAGGCCGGCGGCGGCGAAGGCGTCGACCATTCGAGCGTGCCGCCGCCCCAGGGGTCGGCCCCCGCCGGGACGCCGCGGCGCACGCTGGCGAACACGTTGACGACGAAGACGATCACGCTCGCGGCGATGAGCAGCGTGCCGAAGCTCGCCAGCGCGTTCAGCGGCCCCCAGCCCGTCTCGGCCGCATAGGAGTACACGCGCCGCGGCATGCCCTGGATGCCGAGGATGTGCATCGGGAAGAAGGCGACGTTGAAGCCGATGAAGAAGAGCCAGAAGTGCCAGCGGCCGAGGACCTCGCTCATCAGCCGGCCGGTGAACTTGGGATACCAGTAGTAGATCGCACCGATCAGCGGAAAGACGGCGCCGCCGATCAGCACGTAGTGCAGGTGCGCGACCACGAAGTAGGTGTCGTGCACCTGCAGGTCGAGGGGCACCGAGGCGAGCATCAGCCCCGTCATGCCGCCGATCACCAGGATGACGAAGAAGGCCAGCACGAACAGCAGCGGCGTCTTGAAGTTCAGCCTGCCGGTCCACAGGGTGGCAATCCAGCAGAAGATCTGCACCGCCGAGGGGATGGCGATCATCATGCTGGCCGCGGTGAAGAAGCTCTTGCCGAGCTCCGGCAGGTTGGCCGCGAACATGTGGTGGACCCACAGGCCGAAGGCGAGGAAGCCGGTGGCGATGAGCGACAGCACCATCGCCGTGTAGCCGTAGATGGGGCGCCGCGCGAAGGTCGCGATGATCGCCGACAGGAAGCCGAGCCCCGGGATGAAGATGAAGTAGACCTCGGGGTGGCCGAAGAACCAGAACAGGTGCTGCCAGAGGACCGGGTCGCCGCCCTCGGCCGGGTTGAAGAAATGCGTGCCGACGAGGCGGTCCATGATGAGCGCGCTGCTCGCCAGCATCACCGACGGCATGGCGAAGATGACCATGAAGGCGGTCACCAGCATGCCCCAGACGAAGAGCGGAATTCGGTTCAGCGTCATGCCGGGCGCGCGCAGCTTGAACACCGTGGTGATGAGGATCACCGCCTCGAGCAGGCCCGACAGCTCGGTGAAGGTGATCAGCTGGGCCCAGAAGTCCATGCGCTTGCCGGGCGAGTAGTCGGGGCCGGCCAGCGGCGGGTAGGCGAACCAGCCCGCGTCGGGGCCGACGTTCAGCAGGAAGGCGCCGAAGAGCATCACGCCGCCGAACAGGAAGATCCAGTAGGCGAACGCGTTCATGCGCGGAAAGGCGACGCTGCGCGTGCCGATCATCAGCGGCACCAGGTAGACCGAGACGGCCTGCATCACCGGCACGGCGAACAGGAACATCATGGTCGTGCCGTGCATCGTGAACAGCTGGTTGTAGAGGTCCGGGCCGACCAGCGTGTTTCCGGGTCGGGCCAGCTGCAGGCGCATCAGCATGGCGAGCAGTCCGCCGGCGACGAAGAAGCCGAAGGCCGTGACGATGAAGCGGATGCCGATCGTCTTGTGATTGATCGCCGAGAACCAGCCGATGAATCCCGGCGGGTCGCGCCAGGTCGCCTCCAGGGCCGCGACGTCGCGCGCCGTCGGCGGCACGGCGTTGACCGGCGGCGGCTGCGCGGCGGCGGCCGAATTCACTTCAGCCCGTCCAGGTAGGCGGCGACGGCGCGCAGGTCGGCGTCCGGCAGGTTCGATGCCGGCATGTGCGTGCCCGGCTTCAGCTTCTGCGGGTCCTTGATCCAGCGGAACATGTGCTCCGGCGTGTTGGCGAGCGTGCCGGCGGCAAGCGTTCGGCGTGCCCCCACATGCGTGAGGTCCGGGCCCTGGGTCGCCTGCGCGCTCGTGCCCTGGATCGCGTGGCACATCACGCAGGTGCTGCCCAGGAACACCTGCGCGCCGCGCTTGGCTTCCTCGGCCGTCGGCGGGCTCGCCTCCTGGCGCTGGCGCGCCGCCCATTCGGCGAAGCGCTCGGGCGGGTCGGCGACGACCTCGAAGGCCATGAACGCATGCTGGAAGCCGCAGAACTCCGCGCACTGGCCCCGGTAGACGCCGGGGCGGTCGGCACGGAAGTGCATGACCGCGGTGCGGCCCGGGATCAGGTCCTTCTTGCCGGCGAGATTCGGCACCCACAGGCTGTGGATGACGTCGTTCGACCTCAGCTCGATCACCACGGGCCGGCCCACCGGCACGTGCAGCTCGTTGGCGGTCGTGAAGGTGTCCGACGCCGGCTCGCCGCGGTAGCGAACCTCCCACCACCACTGGTGCCCGGTCACCTGCAGGTGCACGGCATCGACGAGGCTCATCTGCGCCAGCGCGCGATCGGTCCAGACGCTGGCGCCGATCAGGAACAGCAGGAGCACGGTCGACACGGTCAGCGCGGCGATGACGCTGCGATACGGCCCCCGCTCGTGCCGGTCGAGGCCGGAAAGGTCCGGCGGCGTGCGCTCGTCGGCGCGCCGGCCGTGCCAGATCGCGTAGGCGAACGCCGCGAACACGGCCAGGGTGACGGCGACGCACACGGCCAGGAAGACGTTCCACAGCCGACCGATCGCCGCGGCCTGCGGCCCCGCGGCGGCGAGCGTGTCGTGCGGTCCCATCGGCAGCCGCGCCACGGGCTGGGCTCCTGCCACCGGCACGACGAGCGCGGTCAGGGCGATGAGCACGAACGAGGCCAAGAGGACGCGGCGGCGCATCGTCATCTCACTGAGTCGGCGAGGGCGGCGGCGGCCGGTGCGGCACGGGCGGTGATGGCACGCGTTCGTTCTCGGGCGGCGCGCCGGTCAGCGCGTCGGCACGGCTCGGGGCCACGTCCTTCCGGATGTGACCGCCCATCGAGCGCACGTAGGCGACGAGCTGCCAGACCTGCTCCTCGGGAACGCGTCCGCCGAACGCCGGCATGCCGTTCGGGCGGCCCTCGACGATGCTCGCGAAGATGCGGTGCGGCTCGTGCCCGTACAGCCATTTGTCGTCCATCAGCGGCGGGCCCATGCCGCCGCCGCCCTGGGCGTGGCAGCCGCTGCAGTTGTACCAGCGGAAGAGCCGCTTGCCCTGGTTGATGGCGTAGGCGTTGTACTCGTAGGGTGCGGGCGGCGGGCTCATGCGACCCGGCTGTACCGGGTCGCCGTCGCCGGGCCGGAGCGACGAGGTGCGGCCGGCCGACGCCGCGCCATCCGGAGCGGGGGCGGCGCTGAACTCGCGCTTCTCGCGATAGCAGCCGGCCAGCACCAGCGATGCGATCAGTGCCAGCAGCGGCGCCTTCATGGCGTCGCCGACGGCAAGGCCGTGCGGTGTGCAGGGGGCGGCGGCAGCGGCCGGCGCGGCACCGCGTACGCGTCGAGGATGGCGGCGATCTCCTGACCACGGCGTTCGATGACCTCGTCGAGCGCCTCTCGCAGCGCCGTGTTGCCCTTGCGCACGCCCATGGCGATCGAGAACTCGAACGGCATGGCCAGGCCGTCCGGCCCTTGCGCGCTGCTCATCCGCATCGGCACGGGGCTGCGGGCCGCGAAGTAGCCCGCCTGCGGGCCCCAGAGCACGGCGGCATCGAGGGTTCCGGAGGCCAGGTCGCGGAGGGCCCGCTCCGCCGCCGGCCCGTCGCCGTAGACCGGGTAGCCGACGACGCGATCGGTGGCGCCGCGCCGCACGAGCGCGTGTCCCGGAGGGGTCGCGGCGAGGTCGTCGCCGATGAGCTGCACGCCGATCGAGAGCGTTCGCAGCCGCGGGTCCTCGAACGAGTCGAGGCCCGGCGCGCCCTCGGCGCGGCTGACGAAGACATAGCCGGAGCGGTAGTACGGACGCGTCGTCGCCACCCGGTCGAAGCCTGCGGGGACGCCGATGAAGACGTCGCACAGCCCGGCACCGAGGGTCTTGCGGACGAAGCCCCGGCCCTGCGCCTGCCATTCGTAGTGCAGGGCGGCGTTCAGGTCCGATGCCACGAGCTCGGCGATGCGGTTCTCGAACCCGGATTCGTCGGCCTTCGAGTACGGCAGGTTGTCGGGGTCGGCGCAGACGCGCAGCATCTTCTCGTCGGCTGCCGCGGGCGCTGTCGCGCCGATCAGCAGGCCGCCGATCGCCAGCAGGCGTCGCCAGCCGCTAAGGCAGCGCGAAGACATGGAGGGTGCCGCCCTTGGCGCTGTGCCGGGGCAGGTCTCTCATGGCGTTGACGATGCCGAGCCCGGCCGAGCTGTCGCGCGCGTCGAGGTCGCCGGCGACGATGACGCCGGCCCAGCCGCCGACGCCCGAGAGGACCGCGACGTACTGCTTGCCGTCGGGGCCGCGATAGCTCACCGGCTGGCCGATGATTCCGGAGGCCGTCTTGAACTGCCAGAGCAGTGCGCCCGTCGTCGCATCGAGCGCCTTGAACCAGCCGTCCATGGTGCCGTAGAAGACGACGTCGCCGGCGGTCACGAGGGCGCCGCTCCAGACCGGAAAGCTCTCCTTGATGCTCCAGGCCTTGCGTCGTGCCACCGGGTCCCAGGCGCTGAACTCGCCCCGGTGTCCGCCGGGGCCGGCGCGCATCTTCGCGTCGACGCCGAGGTACGGCGTGCCGGCGATGTAGCTCACCTCATAGGTCGATGCGTCCTGGCACAGGTTCTGGTGCGGGATGTAGAGCAGGCGGGTCCTGGGCGACCAGGCCGAGGGCTGCCAGTCCTTGCCTCCAGGCGACGCGGGGCAGATGTTGCGCACCGTCTCGCCGGCGCGCGGGTCCTTGTCCGGGTTGTACTTGAGCCGGCCGCTGTGCAGGTCGACGCCCGTCGTGGTCGTGATCGGCACGAAGGGATCGGCCGAGAGCACCTGGCCGGTGGCGCGATCGAGCACGTAGAGGTAGCCGTTGCGCTCGGGATGCAGGAGCACGGCTCGCCGTCGCCCGCCGATGTCGAGGTCGACGAGCACGTTCTCGTTGACCCCGTCGTAGTCGTGCAGGTCGTGCGGGCTCCACTGGTAGAACCAGATCGCCTCGCCGGTGTCGGGCCGGCGCGCGAAGATGCCGGAGGTCCACTGGTTCGCGCCCGGCCGCTGCTCGGGGTTCCAGGGCCCGGGGTTGCCGGTGCCGTAGTAGATGAGGTCGAGCTGCGCGTCGTAGGAGATGAAGCCCCAGGGCGTCCCTCCGCCGAGCTTCCATGCGCCGCCCGGCCAGCTGGTCACGCCCAGGTCCTTGCCCCGGTCCTGCGGATAGAAGGGCCTGAAGCCGGGGCCGATCAGCACGTCCTTGTCCGGACCCGTGCTCCACGCGCGCCAGACGATGCGGCCGGTGGCGGCGTCGAGCGCGGTCAGCCAGCCGCGCACGCCGAGGTCGCCGCCGCTGTTGCCGACCAGAACCTTGTCGCGAACGACGAGCGGCGCCATCGTCATCGTCTCGCCGCGGTTGATGTCGCCGAGCTTGGCACGCCACAGCTCGCGTCCCGTTGCCGCGTCGACGGCGATGGTCTGCACGTCGAGCGTGTTGATGAAGACGCGGCCATCGGCATAGGCCGCACCGCGGTTGACGTGGTCGCAGCAGGCGACGCCTCGGGAGGCGGGGTCGGCCTTCGGATCGAAGGTCCACTTCAGCGGCGCCGACGGTCGGGTCAGGTCGAGAGCGTAGAGATAGTTGGGAAACGGAGCGACGACGTACATGGTCGAGCCCACGACCAGCGGGGCGGCCTCCTGGCCACGCTCCACGCCCATCGGGAAGCTGAAGACCTGCGCAAGCTGGCGCACGTTGCTGACCTTGATCTGGTCGAGCGTGCTGAAGCGGGTGTTCTCCGCGTCGCCACTGGCCATCGGCCATTCGTCGGCGGTGCCTGCGGCGGCCAGGGCTGTCGGCAGGAATGCCACGACGACAACGGCGGCTGCGAGCGCCGCACGCAGCGTGCGCGCCGGTCGCATGTGTTTCCTTGTCCGAACTGTTTGGCTGCGCTTGGCAAGCGGTGTGCCTCAGCCGCGAGGCTGCGATCTAGCGTCGCAGCGAGTCGATCATCGCGCCGCGGAGCGAGGAGCCGATGTTCATCGACTTGATGATCTGCAGGCTGTTCACGGTGGCGTTGATGAGCGTCACCGTCTGGATCTTCTGGTTGTTGAGCGTGTTCTGCACCACCGTGCCGAGCGCCGCCGCATCCATCGAGCCCGTGAGGAAGGTGTTGCCGGCGCCGTTCTGGACAAGCGCGATCTGGCTCGGGGTCGCGGATGCGGTGGGGGGCCCGGCGGTCGTGTTGCCCAGCCCGTTGACGTTGAGGCTCGTCGTCGTGACGAGCGCGCCGTTGACATAGACGGCGCGCTCGATGCCGAAGCTGACCTGCAGCCCGCCCGCCGCCGAGAAGCCGCCCCGGACGCGATCGAGCTTGGCTTCGCTCACGGCGTCGGCGACGGCGATGCCCAGAACGGACCCGCCCGGCCTGGCCGGTTCGAGGGCCGCATCCGCGTGAACGGACGGCGCGGCAGCCGTCGGGACATCGAAGGCGATGTCGACCGCGGCGGAGCCCAGAGCCAGGGCTCGACCGAGGTCGATGTCCACGGCTGCCGTGAGGTCGCTTCCGGCCGTGGCGCCAAGGTCGATGTCGACCTGCGCAGCCGCCTGGGCCGTCGGACGTCCGAGATCGATGTCCAGCTCGGCGCCGATGCCGATCCCGTCGACGTCGATGTCCACGCCGGCGTGCATCGCAGGCTCGTCCGCCGGAACGGGGTTGGTCACGTCACGCCCGAACGGTTCCTGCATTGCGTGCGCCCACAGATCGAGATCGAAAGGGACGCCCGGCTCGATGCCCGGGGCCGCGTGCGCCGACGCGTCTCGCTCGGGCAGCGTCGGGTCGATCCGGCACAGGTCGACATCGAAGCCGGGGAGGGCCGTCGCAACGGGCAGGGCCCAGGGCTCGATGTGCGCGTCGGCAGCGGTGCGCGGTGGCCGCCCGGCCGTCGGCCCGCGCAGGAACGACAGCGCGACTGCCGACGACGGAGCCGGCGCGTCGCCGGGGGCGCTCTCGTCCACCAGCGTGACGAGCGCCAGCGCGTTCGCCATGGCATCGGCGGCCGCCTCGACGCTCGCCGGGGCCACCGCGGCGAGGGGTGCAACGACCGGTGCAACGACCGGTGCTTCGACGCTCTCGGCGCTCGTGGCCTCGACCAGCGCGTCGGCGTCCTGGCCGATGGTTCTTCCGTCAGCGTCGTCGTGGCTCGCCTCCACCGCTCCAGAGGCCGGCTTGGCGGGCGAGCCGTCGGCTCTGGCTTCGACCGATGCATGCGACTGGGTGTCGATCGTCGCTGGCGCAGCCCACGCCGTTCGCGGCTCCGCCGGCGGGAGGGCGACGAGACCGAGAGCGGCCAGTCGGGCCAGCGCGTCCTCGGGCTTCGCGGCCACGGCCGCGGCCGGGGGCTGCGTCGCCGCCGCTTCGAAGCCGAAGACGTCGTGGAGCGACCCACGCGAGGCAACGAGCCGAACGTCGACGGCGGCCGTGGCCGCTGCGGGCAGCGACATGCCGAGGCCGGCGACGGCCATGAGCAGGGCGAGCTTGCGGGGCCTGGGGTTCACGTCTGCTCCGTCAGAAGTCGGACGAGCCGTGCTTGGGGATCACGATGCCGCCCAGGCCGTCGCGGCTGATGCCGTTGCCGAGCGGAGCCTGAACGGCGATTCGCCAGTCCGAGGCCAGGTTGAATCCGGCGCGATCCTGCCGGTTGCTGATCACGAAGAGGATCTGGTTCACCCACATCGCCTCGAACGTCGACCGGGGGACGGCGCGCGTGCCTCCGGACGGATCCCCGACCAGGATGCGGTGGCCACGGATTCCCTTGATCACGACGAAGTGGTTGTAGCCGCGCTCGTTGATCAGGACGATGGCCGGGATGCCTGCGCCGGCGAGGGTGTCCAGCGAAGCCTCGAAGCCGTTCGCCTCGAAGCCGTTGGCCTCGAGATAGCGCTTCATGTCGAGCAGCGAAAAGCCTTCGCGGCGGATCTTCTCCTGGTCTCCGTGCGCGAACATGCCTTCGAACACCGCCTGCTCGTCGACCGGGAAGCGGTAGTGATGGGTGAGCAGCGTCGACAGCGCGGCCGAGCCGCAGCTGAAGTCGTACTGCTGGCGCACCATCGTGCTGTAGCGCGCTTCCTTGAGGCTCGTGGCAGGCACGGAGAAGGCCCCGCCGATCTGGAACGGGAGCTCGACCGAGCCGGCGAGCGACTCGCTCGCATGCAGGCCCGCCAGGAAGGCGAGAAGAGCCGTCGTCTTCTTCATCGCGACGGCGTCACTTCACCTGGACGTTGACGATCGTCGCGTTCTGGATGAGCACGTTGTTGCCTGTGTTCTGGACCACCATGGGCAGGCCGGTCGTGCCTGCGAAGGCGCCATCCGAGATGACGTTGTTGCCGGTGGTCACGTTGACCGCCCGGTTGTCCGAGACCACGCCCCTCAGCTTCATGTCGTTGAGGACGTCGGCGCCGCCTCGGCGGCCGGAAAGCGTCTTGGGGTCGACCGGCTTGAGGGCCAGCAGGGGTGTCGCCGTCTTCGAAGCGGAGGACCGAGCCGTCGGCTCCGGCGCGACAGCGGGCTGGGCCGCGGCCGGAGCCGGTGCTTGGGCTGCCTCGGGTGCCGCCGCACGTTCTGCCGCGGCCTGCACCGCGGTGGGTGTCGCCGCCTGAGCCGCCGCGACACGGGGTGTCTGCTCGTCGGCAGCGACTGCGCCGCCCAACGTGAACGCCAGGACGAGGGCCGTGGCCAGCGCCCGGCGATATGCATGTGACATGTCTTTTCCTTCTTCTCGCTAGGAGAAACGCCGGGGACGCCGACCAGGCCGTCCCCGGCGCCTGCCTTCGTTACGGCCTCGGACCCACGTTGAGGTTGGCCTGCACGTTGACGCTCTGCTGGACCAGGTTGGCCACGCCGGTCGTCTGCGCGATGGTGAGGATGCCCGCCGCCGACTGAGCCGTTCCGCTCATCGTGTTGGACATCGCCCAGCTTCCCGCGTTGACCGTGTTGGTGCCGCCCGCGCCGCCGACCCCGCCGGTCGCGCCGTTGCCGACGCCGCCCGTGGTCGTGCCGCCGCTCGACTGGCCGCCGGTTCCGCCCGTGCCCGAGCCGCCCGCGCCGCCCGCTGCGCCCGCTGCACCGACTGCGCCGCCGCCGCCGGTCGCGCTGCCGTTGGTGGCAGACGTCGACGAGCTGCCGTTCGTGGCGCTGCCGTTCGTGGCCGCGCCGCCACCGCCGGCATTGCCGGCCGTGTTGGTCGCTGCCGCGCCGGCGCCCCCGGTCGAGGTCGTGCTGCCGCTGGTGGCCGTCGCCGTGCCGCTCGTGCCGGTCGTTGCGCCGCCCGTGGCCGTCGTCGCGCCGCTCGTGCCGGTCGCGGTGCCGGTGTTGCTGCCGCTGCTCGCCGTGGCCGAGCCGCTGGTCGCCGCGCCGCCGGTGCCGGTCGACGAGCCCGTCGCCGCGCCGCCGGTGCCGGTCGCCGACCCGGTGGCTGCGCCGCCGGTCGTGGTTCCGGTGTTGCTCGAAGCGCCTGCCGTCGCCGTGCCGGTGCCGGTGCCCGCGCCGGCCGTGCCGGTCGCCGCACCCGAGGTGCCCGCGCCAGCCGTGCTGGTCGCGCTGCCGCCCGCGCCGCCGGACGCCGTCGTCCCGCCTGCGCCACCGGCTCCACCGGAGCCGCCGACGCCGCCCGAGGGCACGCCGGAGCCCCCCTGGCCGCCGTTGCCGCCGTTGCCGCCATTGCCGCCGTCGCCGCTCGCGCCGCCGCCGCCGCCCGCTGCCGAGCTGCTGCCGCCGCGCGCGCCGCTGCCGGCGAGTGCGCTGCCGCCGCTGCCCTTGCCGCCGGCGTCGGCATCCGTGCTCGACTTCTGGCCTGTCGCGGCGAGTCCACCCAGCGAGGCGTTCGCGCCCTTGCCGTTGCCGCCCCACGACCCGTTCGCGGACCGGCCGTTGCCGCCGTCCGAATCCGTCTCGCTCGACGCCTTGCCGGAGGATTGCAGGTTGCCTGCCAGCGCGCTGCCGCCGCTTGAACGGGTGTTGCCGCCCGACGGATTGGCGTTGCCGCTGCTCGCGTTGGCGTTGCCGCCGCTCGAGTCGGACCGGCCGCCGTCACCGCCGCGGGCGCCACGGGCGTTGCCGCCGTCGCCGCCGTCGCCGGCATTGGAGCTGCCGTTCGTCGCGCTGCCGTTGGTCGATGCGCCCGCGGTCGCGCTGCCGTTGCTCGCCGCGCCCCCGGAACCGCCGTTGCCGCCGTTGCCGCCTGGGCCGCCGACCGCGCCGCTGCCGTTGCCGGCCGCGCCGCCCGTGGTGTTGCCGCCCTGGGCGTTTCCGCCGGTGCCGTTGCCGCCGTTGCCACCAGCCGCCGCGTTGGCGTTGCCGGTGTTGTAGGCGTTGTTGCCCAGCCCGTGCGTGACGATGTTGCTGACCGTGCCGCTCAGCTTGCTGACGGCGATCGCCTTGCTCGTGTTGAAGGAGCTGCTCATCGTCGCCGAAGCCGTGCTGCCGTTGTTCGCGGCGGCGGTGCCCCAGCCGTCGGCGTTGACACGTCCCCGGTTGTTGCGGTTGTCGCCCGTGCTCTTGTTGTTGTTCTGATCGGACTGGTTACGGTTGTCCGATTGGTTGCGGCTGTCCGCCTGGTTGCGGCTGTCGTTCGTCTGGCTCGCGGTGGAGTACTCGTTCGCGTTCGGTCCGGCCCCCGTCTGCGTCGACGTCGCGGTGGCCGTCTGGGTGTTCGACCCATTGGGGTTGTTGACGTTGTTCGTTGGATTGGCCTGAGCCGTTCCCATCGCACCCAGTGCCAGGGCGATGGAAGACGCAAGCAGCGTTTTCTTCATGGTTTGCTTCCTCGAGGTTGGTGGTGGTGGGATCGACCGTGACTGGTTCTCCCAAAGGACTTGCATTGCAAGACCGAGGCCGTCTCGATAAGGGCTTGATTCGCAACGACTTTCGCTCCCACGCGCGCGAGACATGTCCTACGGGGCAGCGGCATCCCGTCCGACATGCATCAGCCATGTGACATCGCACGTAAGCTTTGCCAAGGCCCTCAGATGGCCGCGGGAATCGCCCTCGCGACTTTTGGGTGAGTCGCTTTCCGGACACGAGACCTTCATCTGAAGTGTCACGTCCGCGAGACATCACGGACACAGAGCGCTTCATCGCGAAGCCGTCATGCCGTGCTTGACCATCAGGCGGTAGAGCGTCATGCGCGACACGCCGAGCTGGCGAGCGGCGACGGCGACATTGCGGCCGGTGCGCTGCAGCGTCGAGGCGATCGCCGACCGCTCCGCCTTCAGTCGGGCATCGTCGAGCACGTTCTCGAGCATGAAGGCAGGCGGCGTCTCCAGGCCGAGATCGCCGGGGCGGATGCAGCGGCCCTCGGCCATGATCATGGCGCGTCGCAGCCGGTTGATCATCTCGCGCACGTTGCCGGGCCAGGCGTAGGCCTCCATGGCGGCGAGCGCCGGGCGGCTGAAGCCCTTGATCCGGGGGTTCTTCTCGGCGCTGAACTTCTGGAAGAAGTACAGGGCGAGCGCTTCGATGTCCTCGCGGCGCTCGCGCAGGGGCATCACGCGCAGCGGAACGACGTTCAGGCGGTAGAACAGGTCGTGGCGGAAGGCGCCGCTGGCGACGGCGTGCTCGAGATCGACATGGGTGGCGGCCAGCACCCGAACGTCGAGCTTGATGCTGCGCTCCGAGCCCACGCGGTTGATCGTTCCTTCCTCGAGGAAGCGCAACAGGTTGGCCTGGAGGTCCAGCGACAGGTCGCCGATCTCGTCGAGGAAGAGCGTGCCCTTGTTCGCCGTCTCGAACAACCCGCGCTTTTCGGACACCGCGCCGGTGAAGGCGCCACGTTCGTGGCCGAACAGCTCCGACTGGATCAGGGTGGCCTGGATGGCAGCGCAGTTCACGGCGACGAAGGGGCCGCCCGCCCGCGCCGAATTGCGGTGCAGCAACTGGGCGATGAGCTCCTTGCCGCTGCCGCTCTCGCCCTGGATCAGGACCGGCGCGCCGGTGCGGGCGATGCGCCGGACCTGCCGCAACAGCTCGGTCATGGCCGGGCTGCGCCCGATGATGTGCTCTTCGCCGGGCCGGCTGCCGGCGTCGCCGGCAACCCGATGCAGCATCGCCCGCCCGTGCGCATGGCCGACGCAGTCGAGCACGCGGGGAAGGTCGAGCGGCAGCGTGTGGTGGTCGAACAGGTAGGTGAGGACGAGATCGCGGCAGCTGGGCAGCTGCAGCGCAGCGGCGCCGAAGCAGCCGACCCACTCCATGTCGGGATGCGCGGCCAGAAAGGCATCGAGGGCGGTGCACTCCGGCGCCGTGGGCTCCGCCTGGAGGAGTACCCCGACGAGGACCTTGTTCTCCGCCAACCAACGGCGCGCCGCCGGCAGGTTGCCCACGAGCTGCGCATCCCACCCAGCCTCGTCGAGCGCGTCGATGAGCGGTTCGGCCAGCGCGTGCGTGCCGATGCAAAGAACTCTTCTTTTCACTCGAACGCTCCGTCGGCGACGTCCAGGCCGCCGCGGCTCCACTCCCTTCTTGTTCGAGGTCACACCTTGTTGCACATGACCTTACGTGAACGGTCCGGCCATTGGAAGGACCGGCACCCCTCAGTCATGGGGAGAGATGTCACTAGTGCGTGCCGATCGATGCCGCACGACACTGCGCTCCGGGGAGGCTCCTTGTGGACAAACGACATCGTTTTTCGTGCGTGCGTGCCATCGGCTGCTCGACGTTGGCGATCGCGGGGATGCATGCCGCGGCGCAAGGCCAGGCTCCACCGGACGATGGCGGCGAGCGACTCGGCGCCCTGAAGCGGCAGATCGACGAGCAGACGCGACGACTCGACGCCCTCAAGCGGGCTCTCGCCGAACAGGAGGCGAGCCTGAACGAGATGCGCAAGGCCCTGAACGCAGAGTCCCTGGGGGGCGTGCGCGGCGGCACGGGCGCGGCGGCGAGCCCGGGGACGCAGGTCGCGCAGGGGCAGGGACAGGCGCAGGGGCCCGCCCCGGTCGGCCAGGCACCTGACGAGGCGTCGCGGCGCCCCGAGGTCGCGCCCATCTTCGAGCAGCCGGGCGTGCTGACGCAGCGCGGCAAGTACGTTCTCGAGCCTTCCCTGCAGTACGCCTACTCGTCGAGCAATCGGGTCGCGCTCGTCGGCTACACCATCATCCCGGCGATCCTCGTCGGCGTGATCGACATCCGCGAGGTGCGCCGCACGACGCTCACCGGAGCGCTGACGGGCCGCTTCGGCGTGAGCAACCGCCTGGAGCTCGAGGCGAAGATCCCCTACGTCTATCGCTCGGACACTGGCGTCGGACGCGAATTCCTGCAGGGTGCGGCGACGGACTCGACGATCTTCGATTCACGCGGGCACGGGCTCGGCGACATCGAGCTCACCGGGCGCTACCAGTTCAACGACGGTGGCATCGACAAGCCGTACTTCATCGGCAGCCTGCGCTTCAAGTCGCGCACCGGCAAGGACCCCTTCGAAGTCGAGACCTCGAAGAGCGTCATCGGCTTCCGCAACGACGGCATCCAGACCGAGCTGCCCACCGGGTCCGGCTTCTACGGCCTGCAGCCGGCGGTGACGGTGCTGTACCCCTCGGACCCGGCCGTCTTCTTCGGCACCGTGAGCTATCTCCACACCTTCGCCCGGAGCAACGTTTCGCGGCGTACCGACACGGGCGACGAGTTCCTGGGCCGCGTGGCGCCGGGCGGGATCTTCGGCTTCAACTTCGGGATGGGCCTCGGAATCAACGAGCGGTCGTCCTTCAGCATTGGCTACGACCATGCATCGGTCGGCAAGACGAAAGTCAGCGGCCAGCTCGCGGCCGAGTCGGTCCGCGTCCAGCTCGGGACGCTCCTGCTCGGCTACTCGTACCGCCTCGGCGACAACAAGACGCTCAACGTCTCGCTGGGGGCCGGACTCACGCGCGATACCCCGGACGTGACGCTGACGGTGCGAATGCCGGTTTCGTTCTGAAACGACAGGGGCTCCGAAGCGGCGATAAGATGTTTAGGACATGAGGATCGGCAAGCAGGGGAGTGCAGCGTCGGACGGCCGTTCGCGGTCGGCGGCGCCGCAATCACAGGGCCCGATCGCAGTCGACCTGGATCCGACGGTGCCGGAGGCGCCGCCCGAGCCCGAGGGCCCGGCGCGCATCCTCAAGCCCGCGGCGGTGCCCGACTGGCGCGGCTCGAGCTGGGACCTGCTGAACGGCGTCGAGGTCAGCGACGAGACCGATTCGATCCCTGGGGACTTGTTCGACAGCCTCTTCAAGCGCTGAGGTGACGCTCCTGCGTCGCGCGGCGGCGCGTCATGAAGCCCACCGCGCCGAGGCCGGCCAGGAACAGGGCGTAGGTCTCCGGTTCGGGGACTGGCGTGGCGAAGATCATGTCCTGATGCGTACGGCTCTCCAGCACCTGGACCAGCGGGCCGGGGCCGCCGAGCGACGTCAACCACGTCGTCGCCAGGCCGAGCGCAGCGGTCGCCGCGGTGCCGCCGAAGAACACCGCATCGCCGCTGGCGAGGTTGTAGGCGTTGGTGGACTTCTCGTACGCGATCTCCCAGACGGCAATCTGGAATGCCGCCTCGGCGATCGAGTTGCCCACCGCCCCGGCGCGTGCGTACAGCCGGCTGAGGTCCGCGTAGGCGTTCGCGTTGTTGAAGCCATGGGTGGTGTTCGGCCCGGTGTATTCGGGATAGAGAACGCCGAACGAGATCGTCTGGTACAGGTCGACGCAGTAGGTCTCGAAGGTGGGCCCGCCGTCGAGGATGGTCGCGAAACCGCCGGCGGAGACCGACCCGCTCTTGGCGCCGTTGCTCCCGCTCAGCGAGTACTGGACGGTCTCCGAGCCGTGCGCGAAGCCCGTGAAGGTGACGTTCGCGGCCTCGGCCTGTGTCGCTGCGGTGACGAAGCCGGCGAGGACGAGCGAGCCGAGGAGGTTCTTGGACATGGTGCGGACCACGGTGGCGCTTGCGCGATGGCCGCGACTCTAGGGAGGGCCACCCCCGCGTCCGAACCCCCCGAGCCCGGGATCGTGCGCGCCGAGCGGACGGACGGCGCCGCTCTCGCGTCCGTCAGTCCGGGCGCGGCTTGATCGTGATCGGCGAGTACAGCTGCTCGGCGGCCGCTTCCGGCTTCATCATCCGCCAGCGGTCGAGGGCCGCCAGATCGGTCACGGAGCGCGCGGCTTCGTCGGCCTTGATGAGCGGGTCGAGCTCCAGAACGCGGCGCACGCACCGGGCGATCCACTCGTCGTTGTCGCGCACGTACTCGCCCTCGGCCTGGATGCGCTCGACCGGGATGCGCTCGGTCTGCTCGAAGTGGCCGTCGCCGGTGAAGACATGCGTGCTCTCGAACGGCGCATGGCCGCTCAGGCCGCCGCTGCGCACCGCGTATTCGCTCTCGGCGGCCGTCTCCGGCGCGACCTGGCCGAGCGTCTCCCAGAGCCCGCTGGCGAGCGCCACGAAGGCCGTCGGCTCGGCGCCAGGGTCGAGCTGGCTGAAGCGGATCGCGAAGCGATCGACCCACTGTTCACGGGTGACGTTGAAGTCCATGTTCGAGCCTGCGCCGTTAGGGATGGGATTTCGCGGGCTGCCACTCGCCGCCTTCGAGCAGCTCGTGCGGCCCGAACTGGGCCTTGTAGGCCATCTTGCCGCTGCCGTTGATCCAGTAGCCGAGATAGACATGAGGCAGGCCGAGCAGCTTCGTCTGCTCGATCTGCCAGAGCACGTTGTAGGTGCCGTAGCTGGTCTTCGGCTCGGGCTCGAAGAATGTGTACACGGCCGAGAGGCCGTCGTTCAGGATGTCCAGGATCGACACCATCTTCAGCGCGCCCTGTCCGTCGGCCGAGGGCTCGCGGAACTCGACCAGGCGCGAGTTGACGCGGCTCTGCAGCAGGAACTGGGTGTACTGGTCGATCGAGTCGTGGTCCATGCCGCCGCCGATGTGGCGGCCGGCCTGGTAGCGCAGGTAGAGCTGGTAGTGCTCGGGGACGAAGCACAGGCGCAACACCCGCGCCTCGAGATGCCCGTGCGCGCGGGCTGCCCGGCGCTGGCTGCGGGTGGGCTTGAAGGTCGCGACCGGCACCCGCAGGGGCAGGCAGGCGCGGCAGCCGTCGCAATACGGCCGGTACGTGAACATGCCGCTCCGCCGGAAGCCGTTGGCGACCAGGCCCGAGTACGCGTCGGCATGGATGAGATGGCTGGGCGTCGCGACCTGCGAGCGGGCCATCCGCCCCGGGAGGTAGCTGCACGGGTAGGGAGCCGTGGCGTAGAACTGCAGCGAGGCGAGCGGAAGTTCTTTCGGGTGCGTCACGGGCGAGGACCTGTCGTCGCTTGCAGGGGGGCCGGTCGGATGCCGAGCTGCCCCCACGAGTTCAAATCATAGGACCAATCGTCGATGTCGGGCATCGCCAGGGCGGCGCGCAGGCGCGCCTGGAACTCGCTGCGGGCGATCTCCCGCCCGCCGAAGGAGGCGAGGTGGTCGGTGCGCTGCTGGCAATCGATGGTCTCGATGCCGTGCCGGCGGCAGAACGCCACCAGGGCGGCCAGCGCGATCTTCGACGCGTCGGTCCGGCGCGCGAACATCGATTCGCCGAAGAACATCCGGCCCAGGCCGACGCCGTACAGGCCGCCCGCCAGCTCGCCGTCGACCCAGGTCTCGACGCTGTGCACGCGGCCGGCGCGGTGCCAGGCGGCGTAGGCCTCGATCATCTCGGCCACGATCCAGGTTCCGCTCTCGCCGCCGCGCAGCGTCCTGGCGCAGGCCGTGATCACCTGCTCGCAGGCGGCGTCGATCCGGATCTCGCAGCCGGGCGTCGCCAGGAAGCGGCGGATCGTCTTCCTCAGCGAGCGCGCCAGCGAGAACTCGGCCGGCAGCAGCACCATGCGCGGGTCCGGCGACCACCAGAGCACCGGCTGGCCGTCGCTGTACCACGGGAAGATGCCCTTGGAGTAGGCCTCTTCCAGGCGGCGGTCGGACAGCTCGCCGCCGGCCGCCACCAGGCCGGGCGCCTCGCTGCCGACCGGCAGGGCCTGGCTTGCATCGGGCAGCGGGTCGGCGGGGCTCCTGAGCCAGCGGATCACGCGATGTCGCTGTCGGCCGCGACCGTGGCGATCGGCTTTTTCTGCGTCACGGCGACGCCGTTGCGCACGGCGACGATCTCGGCCAGGATCGACACGGCGATCTCGGCCGGCGTGCGGCTGCCGATGTCGAGCCCGATCGGGCCGTGCAGGCGGTCGATCTCGGCCGCGCTGAGGTCGAACAGCGCCAGCCGCTTCTTGCGATTCGCGGTGTTAACGCGCGAGCCCAGCGCGCCGACGTAGAAGGCCGGCGACTTCAGCGCCTCCAGCAGCACCAGGTCGTCGAGCTTGGGATCGTGGGTGACGGCGACGACGGCGGTGTGCGGATCGAGCTGCAGCTCGACGGCGAGATCGTCGGGCATCGCCTTGCTGAAGGTCGTGCCGGGCACGTCCCAGATCAGGTGGTACTCCTCGCGCGGGTCGCAGACGATGACCTCGAAGTCGAGGCCGAGCGCCATCTGCGCCAGCGAGCGCGACAGCTGCCCGGCGCCGATGATCAGCAGGCGCCAGCGCGGGCCGTAGAGAGCGCGCATCGTCCGGCCGTCGCAGCAGAAGGACTGGCCACGCCGGGCGGGCTCGACGCGGATCGAGCCGGTCTCCAGGTCGACGATGCGGGCGACGAGCTCGTGCCGGTTCGTGCGGTCGAGCACCTCGTCGATCCAGGCGGCGTCGGCGAGTGGCTCCTGCACGAGGCGCAGGTTGCCGCCGCAAGGCAGGCCGAAGCGCGCCGCTTCCTCCTTGCTCACGCCGTAGTGGATGAGCGACGGCTTGTCGACGCGCTCGCCCTTGCGCACCCGGTCGATCAGGTCGTCCTCGACGCAGCCGCCCGAGACCGATCCGGCGACGACCCCGTCGTCGCGCATCGCCAGCAGGGCGCCGGGTGGCCGCGGCGCCGAGCCCCAGGTCTCGAGCACCGTCACCAGCCAGACGCGGTGACCGGCGCGACGCCAGTCGCGCGCTTGCTGCAGGACCTGCAGGTCGAGACTGTCCATGCGCGGCATGGTAGCCGCGCCGCCGGATGCCCGCAGAAGCCCTACTGCATGAACCAGCCGTGGCTGACGACGAGCGACTGGCCGGTCAGGGCGTTGGTCGGAAAGGCAGCGAAGAAGAGGGCGACCTCGGCGACGTCGGCCACCGTCGTGAACTCGCCGTCGACGGTGGTGTGCAGCATCACCTTCTTGATCACGTCGTCCTCGCTGATGCCGAGCTTCTGCGCCTGCTCGGGGATCTGCTTGTCGACGAGCGGCGTGCGGACGAAGCCCGGACAGATCACGTTGGCGCGCACCTTGTGCTTCGCGCCCTCCTTGGCAATGACCTTGGCCAGGCCGATCAGTCCGTGCTTGGCGGCGACGTAGGGCGCCTTCAGCACCGACGCTTCCTTGGAGTGCACCGAGCCCATGTAGATGACGCTGCCGCCGCGGCCGGAGGCATACATGTGCGGCAGGCAGGCCTTGGTCGTCAGGAAGGCGCCGTCGAGGTGGATCGCGATCATCTTCTTCCACTCGGCGTAGCTGAACTCCTCGAGCGGATGCACGATCTGGATGCCGGCGTTGCTGACGAGGATGTCGATGCCGCCCCAGGCCGACACGACGGAAGCGATCGCGGCGTCGACCTGAGCCTCGTCGGTGACGTCGGCGGCGACGGCCATCGCCTCGCCGCCCTTGGCCTTCAGCTCGGCGGCGGCGGTCTCGGCGGCGTCGCGGTTGAGGTCGGCGATGGCGACTTTGGCGCCCTCTCGCGCAAAGGTGGCGGCGATCGCCTTGCCGATGCCGCTGGCGGCTCCGGTGACGACGGCGATCTTGTCTTGCAGCTGGCGGCTCATGCGATTCGGGCTCCGGGCAGGGGGGTCGGGGTGACGGTGGCGGACATCGGCTGGGGGCTGAGCAGGTCGAAGACCTGGACGCCCTCGTGCGGCTGGCGGTGCAGCCAGCGCGGGTCGGCGAGAGTCTGTGCCGTGTCGGCGAGGCCGGCGGCCCAGTGCTCCTGCATCGACGCGCGCGAGAACTCGTAGTCCTTCGACTGGCTCTCGTAGTGCTTGCTGCGATAGATCAGGTGGACGACGCTCACCGGCGCCTCGGTGTGCATGCGCGCGAACTCGCGCGCGTCGGGGTCGTCGCGCAGGCTCGCCGGAAGCTTGGCGACGAGTCGCTGCGCCGCCTGCAGCATCGCCTGGCGCTTGAGCTCGACGGTGGTGTTCAGCCGCGTCCGGCTCGAATAGCGGATGTCCTTCTCGCGCTCGCTGACGTCGGCGAGAGTCCTCGGCATCGCACCACGGGCAGCGAAGAGGTCGACCTGGAACACGGTGCGCGGCCGCGTCCCCGGCTGATCGAGCACGTGCTGCAGCGGCGTGTTGGAGACCAGGCCACCGTCCCAGTAGTGCTCGCCGTCGATCTCGATCGGCGGAAACCCCGGCGGCAGCGCCGCGCTGGCCATGACGTGACGGGTGTCGAGCATCTGCTCGCTGCTGTCGAAGTAGGCGAAGTTCCCGGTGCGCACGTTGACCGCGCCGACCGAAAGGCGGATCGCGCCCGTGTTGAGCAGCTCGAAGTCGACGAGCCGGTCGAGCGTGCGCCGCAGCGGCTCCGTGTCGTAGTAGCTGATGGCGCCCATCGTGCCCGGCGGCTGGAAGGGTGCTGCCGGGACCCGCGGCGAGAAGAAGCCCGAGACGCCGAACAGCATCGCGATGGTGGCGTTGGTCTCGTTGACCAGGTCGCGCGAGGCGTGGATGGCTCCGGCCGCTCCGGGCAGCGCGTCGGGCGCAGCGAACGGGAACGAAGTGATGCCCTCCCAGAACTCGCGCAGCCGCTCGATGCGACGCTCCGGCGGATTGCCGGCGATGAGCGCCGCGTTGATGGCGCCGATCGAGATGCCGGCCACCCAGTTCGGGCCGTGCCCCAGGCCCGACAGGCCTTCGAGGACGCCGGCCTGGTAGGCACCGAGGGCGCCGCCGCCCTGCAGGACGAGGATGCATTCGTCGCCGTCTCGTCCGCCTGGGCGCAGCGGCCGCATGGGCGCCACGTTGCTGCCGCGGGGGCGCTTGCTCAATGCCGGAACCCGGGGTCGGTGCGCCCGAGCCGGCGCAGCAGGCCGGGCCACACGAGCGAGGCGCCGCTGCCGCGCGTCACGGCCCGCGCCTGCTCGGCGGCGGTGCGGATGATGGACGGATCGATCTCGGTCAGCTCGCCGCCGTGGAGCGTCCCCCCGGCCTGGGCGCGAAGCTGGATTGCACAGGCCGCCTCGAACAGGTACATCGCCTGGAACGCCTCAGGGATGGTCGCGCCCACCGTGAGCAGGCCGTGGTTGCGCAGCATCAGGTACGAGCGCTGGCCGAGGTTGGCGACGAGCCTCGGCTTTTCCTCGTCGCGCAGGGCCACGCCTTCGTAGTCGTGGTAGCCGAGATTGCCGACGATGAAGATCGACTGCTGCGAGATCGGCAGCAGGCCACGCTTCTGCGCCGAGACGGCAACGCCGTTCAGCGTGTGCGTGTGCATCACGCAGCCCGCGTCGTGCCGGGCGGCATGGACGGCGCTGTGGATCACGAAGCCCGCCGGGTTGATGGGGAAGGGCGTGTCCTGAAGGATCTTTCCGGCGATGTCGATCCTGATGAGGCTCGATGCCGTGATCTCGTCGAACATGAGCCCGTACGGGTTGATCAGGAAGTGCTCGGTTCCCGGGATCTTGGCCGTGATGTGGGTGAAGACGAGGTCGTCCCAGCGGAAGAGGGCGACGAGGCGGTAGGCGGCGGCGAGGTCGAGACGGGTCTGCCACTCCTCGGCGGACACCTTGCCCTCCAGGCCGAGGATCATCTGCGAGAGTTCGGCGGGTGCATTCATGGTCCGTCTCCTGGCACGGCTGAAGCCATGCGCAAGTATCCCCGAGCGCCGAGCAGTTCACGGTTCGGCAGCCGGTTACAGCGATGGTCGATGAACGGTCGTGAATGCGGCGGGGAGGGCGGGCCACACTTCGTTACCCCTTCAGCGAGCCACCTCCGATGCACACCTCGTTCGATCAGACCCTCCCGCAGCCCTCGCGCTGGGACCAGGATGGCGCCGAGTACGTCCGGTCCCACATCGACTGGTGCGCGCGCTGCTCGAAGCGACTGGTGGCGATGAACCCCGGGCTGACGGCGGAACAGGCCCTGGACATCGCCCACGAGCTCAGCCTCGACGACCTCCTGCGGGCCAAGGCGCCCGAACTCGTCGCCGAGGACATGCACCCGGTCGACCTGCTGACCTGACCCGGCGTGCCTCGACCGAGTCACGCCACGTCGGCGGTGGGCTGCAACGGAAGCCCGTCGCCACGCGGCGCCGTCGCTTCGATCGGAGCCGTGCCCCCGTCGACCGTTGGGCTCGAGCGGCCGGTTTCGGGGTAGACGCCGCGCCAGAACGCGAGCGAGGTCATCTCCCCCAGCCGGGCCCGGTAGCTTCGCCGCAACGAGCCCACCTTCCTGTACACGAGCCACCACGCCTCGAGAAAGCCGCCGAGCTCGGCGAAGAAGCGCGGCCGGTCGTAGGTGGCGACGAAGCCGTTTCCCGACTGCAGGTGCTCGTAGAGCACGCGGCGATAACGGAACACGTCGCTGGCGGTGCCGTGAAAGCCCTTCACCTGCGCCATCGTGCGATCGAGCAGCAGCCATCGGGGCAGCAGGAAGGCCTGCAGGGTCAGGACGCGCAACAGCCGCCGCGGCTTCGATTCCCGGCGGCGGCGCGGGCCTTTCAGATTGAGCTGCGTGCGATCGACGGGGCTCATCTTCTCGGACGGCTGCAACGATGCGATCTGGGGCAGGACGGCCTGCATGTCGAGGTTGTCCCGGAAGAATCCGGGCCCCTCGGCGACATGGCGCATGGCCAGCGTGACCGCCCTCGCGCTGGCGTACTGGTAGCCGGCCAGCGCCTTCGCGAACAGCCGGCCGGCGACGCGCAGCACGGCCCAGGCCGAGCCCTTCGGCCGGAGCAGGGCCTGCACCAGGTGATAGCGCGCGTCCAGGTAGGAGGTCAGCGGCCCATGCTTGACGGCGAAGTCCTCGCCCAGGCAGGCGACGCCGTTGAGCGTGGCGATCTCGAACTCGTTGCCGAGCCCGAAGAGCACGTCGTCGCCGCGGACGAAGAACGGGAAGGGGTACTGGCGGACCTGGGCGATCGGGAAGGCGAAGAACCACCATCCGCCGTAGTCGGGCCTGGAGAGGCCTCGCTCGACGTGCAGGAGCTCGGGCACATGCCGCATGTCGCGGCCCTGGTTCAGAGGCAGGCACTTGCCCTCGAAGCGCGCACCTTTTTCCATCAGATCCCAGGGCGCAGTTTCCCGGAGCAGGGATCCGGCGACGGCGAGTCGCTCTTCGCGCGCGTACTCGAGCAGGGCCAGCGTGCGCGCGATCGACTCCGTCTCGCAGGACGCATCGTCGTCCATGAAGAGGGCGTGCGTGTGCCTGCCGGAGTCGATCAGGGACAGCAGCCCGCGCACGAAGCCGCCGGTGCCGCCGAGGTTGCGGTTCGGGATGTGCTCGACGGCCGGATGCGGAGCGAGCTGCAGGTTGCGCGAGTTGTCGACGACCGTGAGCGTCACCCGCCCGCGCAGGTCCGCGCGCTCGAGGAGCTGGCGCTCGATGCGTCGGATGGCCGGGACGACCTGCGCCTGGCGGTTGAAGTGCGTGATCACGAGGCCGAGCCGGACATCGTTGGCCGGGGCCTCGGCCGTCTGGAACGCGGCGGCCCGGATCGTCCCCGGTGTCAGCGCCCGCAGGCGCAGGAACAGCATGCCGTCGTTCACCTCGGCCCACTGGGGGATCGGCACCTCGGTGGCGCCGTCATCGTCGAGCACCAGGCGGTGCTCGGCCAGCCAGACCGAGGCCTGCGCGAAGCGGTGCAGGCCGATCGTGCACAGGAACTGGCCGGATCCGGCGATGCGCAGCGAGAGGGAGTCGATCCGGCAGTGCCGCTTCCACACGCCCACCGACAGGCCGTTGAAGAAGGTGTCGGCCCACATCAGCGCGCCGGTTTCGAAGTGCACCTGTCGCTGCGTCAGGTCGGCCCATGCGCCGTCGAACAGTCGAACGTACATGTCTTCCGGCACGCGCAGGTCCAGGTTCGGAAAGACCAGGCTATGCAGGATGTTCACGGCGGGAGTCCTCGGGCGGAGTCATGGGATCGGCGAACCGCGTCTCGTCACGTGAGGACCTGGGAGCGGACCATGCCGGCGTAGAGGCCGTCGGCGGCCATGAGCGTCTCGTGCCGGCCGGCCTCGACGATGCGGCCGTCGGCGAACACGTAGATGGCGTCCGCATGGCGGACGGTGCTCAGACGGTGCGCGACCAGGATCAGGGTGCGGGCGCCGCGCCAGCGGTCGATCGAGCCGTGGACGATGCGTTCCGAGGTCGAGTCCAGCGCCGACGTCGCCTCGTCGAAGACCCAGACGCTCGCCTCCTTGTAGAGCGCGCGGGCGATCGCCAGCCGCTGCCGCTGCCCGCCCGAGAGCCGGTTGCCGTTGCTGCCGATGCGGGTGGCCGTGCCTTCGGGCAGGGTGCGGACGAAGTCCCACAGGTCGGCGGCGCGGAGGCAGGCCTCGACGCGAGCCGGGTCGCGCTCCTGCGCGTAGACGACGTTGTCCTCGATCGACCCGTCGAAGAGCACGACGTCCTGCGAGACGACCGCGAACTGGCGGCGCAGCGACGCCTTCCTGAAGTCGGCGATGTCCGTGCCGTCGAGAAGGACCCGGCCGGACGACGGCGCCACGAAGCCCAGCATGGTGTTGACCAGCGTCGTCTTGCCGGACCCCGACGGGCCGACCAGGGCGATCGTGCGCCCGGCCGGGATCTCCAGATCGACGTCGATCAGCGCCGGCTGCTCGGCGCCGGCGTGCCGGACGGTGACGTTCTCGAAGCGGACTTCGCCGCGCGACGCCCGGATCTCGCGCTGGCCGGGGTCGGGCTCGGGCCGGGTGTCGATCAGGTCGAAGCAGGCGCGCGCCTGGACCAGGCCGAGGATGATCGGCTGGGTGATGTCGGTCAGGTGGCGCATCGGCGAGATCGTCATCAACAGCGTGGTGACGAAGGCGACGAAGTCGCCGACGGTCGTGCCGCCGCGATGCGCATCGGCGAGGGCGAGGGTGACGATGACCGCGACCCCGCTGCTCGCGACCAGCTGCGTCAGCGGCGTCATGGTCGCGCCGGCGACGACCGCCTTCATCGTCGTCCGCCGGAGCCGGCTCGCCTCCTTCTCGAAGCGGCGGCGCTCGAAGTCGCCGGCGTCGAAGGTGCGCACCACGCGCCAGCCGCGGGCGATGTCGTCGACGATGCCGATCAGGCGGACCTGCGACTCGTACGACTGGCCGGTGATCGCCAGGACGCGCTTCTGCACCTTGCGCACGACGACGGCGAGGAGCGGGATGATGACCAGCGCCGCCAGCGTGAGCTGCCAGTTCAGGTAGAAGAGGTAGGCGAGCAGGGCGATCACCGTCGTGCCGTCGCGCAGGACGGTGGTGATCGAGCCGCCGACGGCGTTGATCGCGTTCTGCGGATCGGTGATCACGCGCTGCGCGACCACCCCCGGGCTCAGGTGCAGGTGCAGGCTGGCATCGGCGCGCATGACCGAGCGGACCAGGTCGCTGCGCAGCGCGAGCACCGCGCTGGAGGTCGAGCGCGCGAACAGGTAGGCGCCGCCGAAGGCGAGCGCGCCGCGCACCAGGAACAGGCCGACGATGACGAAGGGCACGACCCACAAGGGAAAGCCGAAGTCGGCCTTGAAGCCGTTGTCGAGCAGCCACTTGAAGAGTGCCGGGACCAGCGGATCGATGGCCGACGAGGCGAAGAAGAGCAGCACCGAGGCGGTGATCGGGCCGCGATGCGGTCGGCCGTAGCGGGCGAGCCGGCGGGCCGTCGCGCGCAGGCCGGCCGGCGCCATCGGCGGCGGCGCCGGGGCCTGCGCTGGCGCGCCGGCCGGCTGCGCGTCCGGCGCCGCGGAGCGCGGCGGGCGCAGGCGGTCAGACTCCGGCGCGGTGCTTGCGGCGTCCATTGAGTCGCTTCAGCCAGAAGAGGATGCGCTCGCCGAGCGGCAGCGCCACCTCGCGCACCGTGCTCTCGAACGAGTACTTGGCCACCGCCCGCACCTCGGCGATGTGGTACTTGCGCAGAAGCTGGGCGGCGTCGCGGCGGGGGTCGAGCTCGGGATGATTCCGGTAGAGCTCGCCGCCGACCGGACGCGTGTGCCGCACCGGCGTCGCGTCGACGATCGCCATCCGGCCGAGGCCGGCTTGCCGGCACAGGCCGGGCCACACCCAGTCGAGGCCCCAGCCGCTGCGGCTCTCGACGAACGTCGGGCGGCAGACGTCCAGCGCGGCGCGGCTGAAGAGCGGCGCCATGACCTCGACGAAGCCCGTGTAGCGGATGTGGGCGCGCGAGTCCTGCAGCAGGGTGTCCCAGGTGTAGTAGGAGTCGCGCGTCAGCGCCGGCTGGGCCAGGCACAGCTGGTAGGCGCGGAAGAAGGCGAACATGCGGTCGATCACGGCACTGCTCGCGGCGAGGTCGTCGTCGGGGAACCAGAACGCGTCGTAGGCACCCAGCACGGGAAGGTGCTGCTCCAGCAGCGCCGCGATGCCCGGCCACTTCGGTCCGTGGCGCTCTTCGTACAGGTCGGCATCGGCACGGTGCCGACCGGGGCTGCTGCCGTAGTAGCTGATGAAGAGATCGAAGTCGCGATCCGGCGCGTCCAGCCATTGCCGGTGCAGGGACGCGTCGCCCGCGCGCACGACGACGAGGTTGCGGCGGCGGCTGCGGGCGCGCGAGCCGACGTGCGGCGGGACGTCAGACCACATCCTGCCGAGCCGGCCAGTCGACGACCCGCGGGCCGCGGCCGCGCGAGCGTGCCGGCTCGCGCGACTCCCTGGCGCGGATCGCCATGGCGTTGCACACCGTGTAGCGGGCCTGCAGCGCGAGCTTCCTGGCGCTGGTCAGCAGCGTGCGGTCGGCGCGCCGGTCCTCGATCGTCGAGAGCCGGCTCGAGGGCGCGCCCCGGACCGGATACGGATGCACGCCGAGCAGGTCCAGGTCGCACTCCCACCAGTGCCGCATGTCGACGTCGACAGGGCGGCCGAAGGGGCGGCGGTGCGCCAGCAGCTTCTGGGCCCCGCCGGCGGTGATCACGTAGGCCCCGGTCAGGCTCGGCACCCGCCGGTAGGCGATCAGGTCCCGCTGACCGAGCAGGCGCCTGCGGGCGCGCAGCTTCTCGGTGTCGCGGCCGATCAGCTTGACCACGTCCCAGGGCGGGCGCAGCCTGGAGACGGCGTCGATGACCTCCGGCAGGTCGGGGTCCAGCTGGACGTCGTCCTCGAAGATGGCCAGCGACGGGTCGCCCGAGCGAAGCAGGTGGCGCCAGGCGGCCAGGTGGCTGGCATAGCAGCCGATCTCTCCCGGCAGCAGGGGCTTGTGGTACTGCCTTCGGTTGAGCTCCTCGCTGTAGAGGGTCGCGCGCTGGCGCTCGCCCAGGGCGCTGCCGTCGACCGCCTCGAAGCGGATCGCGCGCAGCCCCAGCGCCTCGAACTGACGGCTCGCCGCGACCCAGCGCTCGTGCTGTGAAGCGAGATTGATGACGATGATCTGCATCGGGCCTGGTCGAGGAAGGCGGAAGTGAACGGCACCAGGCACACGGGCGAGACCCTGAGGCCGCGCCGAACCCACGTACGAACCCGGTGGTTCGGCAAATCGGATGCCACCGCTGCGGGCCCGCCCGGCGCGGCGGGGCACCCGGATTGCCGTCGGTCGGCTCGTTCCCCGGCAACGTGTCGGCCATGCGCATCCACCACCTGAATTGCATTTCGTCGTGTCCGCTCGGCGGGCGCCTGATGGACGGGGAGACACGCTCGCTGGTCGCGCGCGGCCATCTCTGCTGCCACTGCCTGCTGATCGAAGGCCAGCGCGGCCTGACCCTCGTCGACACCGGGTTCGGGATGGGCGATGTCGCCGACCCCCGCGGCCGCCTCAGCCACTTCTTCCTGACGCTGCTCAGGCCCGAATTCCGGGCCGAGCTCACCGCGGTGCGGCAGGTCGAGCGGCTGGGCTACGCCGCCGCGGACGTGCGCGACATCGTCCTCACGCACCTCGATTTCGACCACGCCGGCGGTCTCGACGACTTTCCGGAGGCCCGCGTGCACCTGATGGGCGCCGAGCGCGATCACGCCGTGGCGCAGAAGACCTGGCTCGATCGGCAGCGCTTCCGGCCGCAGCAGTGGGGCTCGCGCGAGCGCTGGCAGGTCTACGGCCCCGCGGCGGGCGAGCGCTGGTACGGCTTCGAATGCGTCAGAGACCTCGACGGGCTGCCGCCGGACGTCCTGCTCGTGCCGCTGCGCGGCCACACCTTCGGTCACGCCGGCGTGGCGGTGCGAAGCGGCGGTCGCTGGCTGCTGCTGGCCGGCGACGCCTACTTCTATCACCGCGAGATGGATGCCGAGCGGCCCTTCTGCACCCCGGGGCTGGCCATGTACCAGGCGATGATGGAGAAGGACCGTGCGGCCCGGCTCGCCAATCAGCAGCGGCTGCGCGCCCTCCGGCACGGGCACGGGGCGCAGGTCGAGGTCTTCTCGGCGCACGACAACGTCGAGTTCAAGCGCCTCGCCGGACGATCGCCCAAGGTCCCGGCGGCGGCCTTCGCCCCGGCGTGAAACAGGAACGGCTCTTGCCGGCGGCACGAGCGAGAACCCATTGCATGACCAGCGACGACGCCGCCGTTCCGCTTCTGAACGCCCTCGTGGCGCGGGCCGACCGGGCCGGCCACGTGATGCTCTCCGACGCCGAGGTCGACTTCGCCTTGTCGAACGAGGGCGAGAAGTGGCTCGTCCCGCTCGACGCGAGCAAGCGCCTCTACAAGCTCACCAGCGCGGCGCACGAGCGCCTCGGCCTTTCCGGCGGCTGATCCGTCGCCCCGTCTCGGCCGGCAGCGCTGTCAGCGCGGCGCGTCGCGGCGCAGGGTCAGGTCGCTTCCCGACGCGCGGACGACGAGCTCGCCGCCGACCACGGCGACGGAGTCGAGCTGCGACGGCACGGCGTGATCGGCAGCGTCGAACAGCGGGTTGATCGTCTGCTCGACCACCCGCCGGACCAGCGGGGGCGCGGCGCGGTCGCCGAAGGTGATGGCGTCGACACGCAGGAGCAGTTGCGCGCCGCGCGGGACCAGGCGACCGCGCAGCTCCGCGCGCGGCGAAGAGATGGCGGCGGGCAGGCCGGGCACGCCCAGGCGTCCGGCGATGGTGATCTCGTCGCTGCCCGAGAACGCCAGCGTTCCGGACTCCAGCCATGGCTGGCGGCCCAGGAACTCGGTGAGGTCCTGCTCGCGGAGGTGCAGCGCGATGGCGGCACGTCCGATCGACGTCACCCGGCGTTCGGCACGATCGACGACCACGTCGCCGAGGTTCACGTCGACGCGATCCAGCACCGGCCAACGCGGTCGCTGCACGCGCACGCCGATGGCGCGCACCTCGGCGATCCGCGAGCCGCCCGCGTCGGCGCCGCGCACCGTGACGTCGTAGCGATCGGCCGGCCCGACCAGGCGCGGCAGCGACTCGCGGATCGCGCCCTCGACGTGCCGGTCGACCGTGCCGGCGCAGGCAACGAGGAATGCCGCGAGCACGGCCGCCGCGAGGGTCCATGTCGGTTTCATGTGCGGCGGATTCTCTGCTGCGTCGGCGCGCCGATGCGGGCGCGGGGGCGCGACCGGCGCCGTGGCGTATTGATAGAGTCGGGCGATGAAGACCTACCGCATCGCCCTCATTCCGGGCGACGGCATCGGCAAGGAGGTGATCCCGGCGGGCCGTCGGGTGCTCGAGTCGCTGGCCGCCGCGGACGACTCGTTCGGCTTGGAGTTCACCGAGCTCGACTGGGGCGGCGACCACTACCGCGCGCACGGCGCCATGATGCCGGCCGACGGGCTCGACGCGCTGCGCGGCCACCACGCGATCCTGTTCGGCTCGGCCGGCGACCCGGACATCGCCGACCACATCACCTTGTGGGGGCTGCGCCTGAAGATCTGCCAGGGCTTCGACCAGTACGCCAACGTGCGGCCGACCCGGATCCTGCCCGGGATCGAGAGCCCGCTTCGCCATTGCGGACGCGACGACCTGGACTGGGTGATCGTGCGCGAGAACTCGGAAGGCGAGTACTCCGGCGTCGGCGGCCGGGTGCACCAGGGGCAGCCGATCGAGGCGGCGATGGACGTCTCGCTGATGACGCGTGCCGGCGTCGAGCGGATCCTTCGCTTCGCATTCCGCCTGGCGCAGTCGCGGCCGCGCAAGCGGCTCACGGTCGTGACGAAGTCCAACGCCCAGCGCCACGCGATGGTGATGTGGGACGAGATCGCCGCCGAAGTGGCGCGGGACTTCGGCGACGTGCACTGGGACAAGGAGCTCGTCGACGCGGCGACCGCGCGCATGGTGATGCGCCCGCGCTCGCTCGACACGCTGGTGGCGAGCAACCTCCACGCCGACATCCTCAGCGATCTGGCGGCGGCGCTGGCCGGCAGCCTCGGCCTGGCGCCGACCGCCAACCTCGACCCGGAGCGCCGCTACCCGTCGATGTTCGAACCCATTCACGGCTCGGCCTTCGACATCATGGGCCAGGGCATCGCCAATCCGATCGGCACCTTCTGGTCGCTCGTCATGCTGCTCGATCACCTCGGCGAGAGCGAGGCTGCCCGGCGCGTCATGCGGGCGGTGGAGCAGGCGACCGGCGATCCGGCCCTGCACACCCGCGATCTCGGCGGCCGTGCGACCACCGCACAGGTGACCGACGCCGTCTGTGCCTGGGTCGGCGGCGACCGGCCGGCACGCGGCGGCCGCCGATCCAATTCCTGAACCGACCCACAACGACCGAGGAGAGAGCCATGGTCCGTCATCTCGTCGCTGCCCTGTTCCTGGGGCTCGCTGCCGCGTCGCCGGCGCTGGCGCAGACGCCCGCCTGCCCGGCCGCCAACCTGATGTACTGGCAGGCCTTCCCGCCGGGCGGCGAGTCCGACCTGTCGGCGCGTCACCAGCAGCTCGTGCTGAAGAAGAAATGCCCGTCGATCGATGCCGTCATCCAGTACAAGGCCGGCGCCGGCGGCGCCCTGCTGTGGAGCCAGGCGAACACGCTCCCCGCCGACGGCCTCAACGTCGTCGGAATCAACCTGCCGCACATGGTGCTGCAGCCGATGGAGGGCAACGTCTCCTACAAGACCGACGACGTCACCCCGGTGTTCTGGTACCACTACACGCCCGACCTGCTGGTCGTCAACGAGGCGAGCCCGATCAAGACCTTCGCCGACTTCATCAAGGCGGCCAAGGCCGACCCGGGCAAGATCAACCTCGGCGGATCGGGGCTCAACTCCGCGAACCACGCGGCGCACGAGCGGCTCAACCAGGCCTTCGGGGTCAAGACGGCCTACGTGCCCTACAAGGGGACGGGCGACATGACGCTGGCGGTGCTCGGCGCCCACATCGACGGTGCCATGACCTACACCGCGTTCGGCATCGCCAACAAGGGCCGCGTCCGGCCGCTCGCCGTCGCCATGGAGGCGAGGCATCCGCTCATGCCCGACGTGCCGACGTTCAAGGAGCTGGGCGTCGACTGGGTCGACGGCGCGTTCCGAGGCGTCGGTGTGCCGAAGGCGACGCCGCCCGAGGCACGCCGGCGGCTGGCCGAGATCTTCGCCGCCCTGAATGCCGATCCGGAGATGAAGGAGCTCGCCGCGAAGGCCGGATTCGAGCTGATCAACGTCGGCGTCGCCGAGATGGATGCGTTCATGCGCACCCGGACCAAGGTCTACACCGACGTCGGGAGTCGCATGGGTCTTGGCCGGCCGAAGTAGGCCTTGCCGGCGCGCCGCGAGTGCGGCTAGGTCCGCTCGGGCCGCGCCGACGCCGTGCCGGTGTCGTAGACCAGCCGTTCGCGGCCGGTGCGCAGAAGGACGAGCGCCTGGCCCAGCCCGATCGCCGGGCCGCCGGAGAAGTCGAGCTCGCGCTGCGGATCGAACTCGATGCCGGTGCAGCTGCACGGGGAGGCCAGCGCCACCGGCACCCGCTGCTCGAAGGTGTGGACCTTGCCGCACGAGATGCAGCGCCACGAGGAACTCCGGGCGAAGAACGCCGGCGCCTGGGCGGGGGTCATGACCAGGCCGGTGTCGCCGTAGACCGTCTGCACCTCGTTCGGCAGCTCGACGCTCGTCGCCGCGCTCTCGGTGGACGGAGGGCGATGCGACAGGACGGATCGGCTCCACTCCAGGACGGCGTCGCGGGCTACTTCGATTCTGCTCATGTGCTGTCTTCGCTCCCTGCAGGAACATAGCTGTTCTTCAGGCAGCCGGGGGGCCCGACGCCCCCCGCGTTCGCGGGCGACGACGCACCGCTGGGACACTTTCCAGCGAATTCCGCACGCGGGGCCGGGTCGCAGCCGGGGCCGGCGACACTTCGGCGAGACTCGGGCACAGTGAATGACGCCTCCGTCGCCCGTCGCTTCGCGTGGCTTCGGAGCAACGAATGCAGGATGATTCGCCGATGATCGCCGCCGACCTCGACCGGGTCTTCGGCCGCGAGCGGCTGCGGATGCCGAGCGGCGAGCACGTCGAGGTGTTCCGCGAAAGCGCGCAGCCCGGCGAGCGCCTTCGCTACAGCAAGCGCTTCGTGCGCTCGCTGCTGGGCGACTTCCGCTCCTGGACCGAGCGCGAGTGGCAGATCCTGCAACGGCTCACGCAGGCTGGCCCGGCGCCGGTGCCGCAGATCGCCGGCTTCACGCCGGCCGCCGGCGAAACGCCGGCCCAGCTGCAGACCTTCGATGCCGGCGTGACCGTCGATCAGTGGACGACGCTGCGGCCGAGCCATCCCGACCGTCCGGCGGCGCGTCATGTGTTCGAGGACTGCGCCCACTGGTGGGCGCTGGCGCACCACTGCCTGCGCGTCCTCGATGCCGTCCATGGGCAAGGGCTGGTGCACCTCGATCTGAAGGCCGACAACATCTGCATCCCCTGGGATCGGGCCCGTTCGATCCAGCCGGCCGCCGACGAGATCAGGGCGTTGCGCTTCGGCGAGCTGAAGCTGATCGACTTCGCCTTCGCGGTGTTCACCGGCGAGGATCCGCCGCAGCCGCTGCCGCTCGGACGCCATACGCGCTACGACTATCAGTCGCCGCGCCTCCTCGAGGCCCTCGGCGCCGGTCGTCGCGGCCTGGCCGCACCGACCCGTCAGCTCGACTGGCGCTGCGACTTCTTCAGCCTGGCGGCGATGCTCTGGCTCTATCTGCCCGAGCTCGAGGAGCGCGGTGCATCGAGCTGGAGCCCCGAGCGTCACGCCCAGGCCGGTGTGCTGGTTCGGCGTCTGCTCGACGAGCACCAAGCCGAGCTCACGGCCCAGCGGCCGCACCAGGAGCTGATCGCGCTGACCCAGGTGCTGCTGAACCAGGCCGACCTCGCGGCGTCGCTGCGGCAGGGCTGGACCTTCAGCGCTCGCGACGACGGCGGCGGCGGGAGCTGGGCGACGCCGCTGACGCGGATCACCGGCACCGTGCGCCCCGAAGCCGACAGCTCCGAGCGTCAGCCGAAGGAGGGCGGCCGGGAGGCGGCAATGATGACCGACGCCGACCTGCCGCCGAGCCTGCGCAAGCGTCCGCCCACGAGCGGGGTGCGGGTGGCAAAGGTCGCCGCGGGGGTGGCGGGCGCGGCAGTCGTCGGCGCCATCCTGTGGACGCTCGAAGCGCCGCCGAGTCCGGGATCCGCGCCTTCGGCCGCCACGCAGGACCCCGTGCTGGCCGAGGCGCCGGCGACGCGCGACGGTACCGCTGCGGAACGCGGCGCCGCGACCGCCACGACTCCGGCACCGGCACTTCCGCCGGCATCCGTCGCGCCGGCGAGTTCGCCCGCGGCGTTCGCCGAGGACGTCGCCCGGACACCGCCCGCCGGCTCGGGCGCGGCCGCCAGGACCGACGAGCCGCGCGCCGTTGCCGAGATGACCACGACAGCGCCGGATGCGGCGTCCGATGCGGTCCGCGCGGGGAGTGCGGCGCCGGTGGCCTCGGCCCCGGCCGCCGCGAGCACCGACGCGACCGCGCCGGCACCGGCGCCGCGGACGGAGTCGCCGCCGCCGACCGAGCCGCCGCCGCGGACGGAGCCGCTGCCGCGGACAGACACGCCGCCGCGGCGCGAGCCGGATGCCGCCGCCGAAGCGGCCGTGGCCGACGAGTCCCTGGACGCGCAGGCCCTGGTCCTGCTCGGCGTCGACATCCCGCAGATCGCGGCCTGGGCGGATCGGCGGCTTGCACCCGTCCTGCGGCTGGCCGATCGCACCGACATGCTGCCGCGGCGCGAGGAACTGCGCGGTGCGGTCGCCGCGGCGCGGCTCGGGCCGGGCCGACCGGAGCTGAAGCTGAACGTGCGGGCGCAGGAGTCGCGGCGCCTCAACGAAGCGGCCCGGGTCGCCTACTGGGAACGCAGCAACGTGAAGGAGGCCGTACGTCTGCAGGTGCAGGCCTTCGCCGCCAACCCCCTCGACTCGGAGGTCGCCGGCAACCTGGCCTTTCTTCGTATGCGCCAGCAGCCGCCGCAGATCCGCGCCGCGCGCCAGCTCGCGCTGCACTCGCTTGCCCTGCCGGATCCGCGTTATCCGCTCGGCCGGGTGCAGGACTGGACAACCCTGGCGATCTCGAGCGCCTTGGTCGGCCGCGAGACCGACGCCCGCCACGCCTGGTACATCTCGCTGGTGCTCGCCCCCGATCGGCAGCGGCAGCGCAATGCCGCCCTGCGCGCTGTCTCGATCTACGGCGAGAAGCTGCGTCCGTCGGTCGAGGCCATGCTGCGGCGCGAGTTCCCCGCCGATCGAAGCAGCGGCCGTTCCGGCGCGCGCCGGCCGTCGGCGTGAGGCGAAGCTCGTGAAGGTCCTCGTCGGCACCGCGTCGTGGAGCGACAAGTCCCTCATCGCCTCGAAGAAGTTCTACCCGCGCGAAGCCGGCACGCCCGAAGCCCGCCTTCGCTACTACGCGACGCAGTTCCCGCTGGTCGAGGTCGATACCTCCTACTACGCCATTCCGCTCGCCCAGACGGCGCAGGCCTGGGCCGACCGGACGCCGGCGCACTTCACGCTCAACGTGAAGGCGTTCCGGCTGTTCACCGGCCACGCCACCACGGCGAACGTGCTGCCGCCGGACCTGCGCGCCGAGCTGCCGGCGATGAAGAAGCCCACCTTCTACTTCAAGGACGTGCCGGCCGAGCTGCGTACCGCCCTGTGGCACCGCTTCAAGGATGCGCTCGAGCCCCTGCGCGCCGCCGGCAAGCTCGGCATGGTGCACTTCCAGTTCGCGCCCTGGCTGCTGCGCAACCGCGACGGGCTGGCGCACGTGGCGCTCTGCGCCGAGACCATGCAGGGCTACACGGTCAGCGTCGAGTTCCGCAACCGGACCTGGTTCGACGACGCCCACCTCGGCAAGACGCTCGCCTTCGAGCGCGAGCTGAACCTGGTGCACACCGTCATCGACGGCCCGCAGGGCTTCCACAACTGCGTGCCGCCGATCTGGGAGTCCACCCACATGCAGTACTCGCTGGTGCGACTGCACGGTCGCAACCACGAGACCTGGAACATCAAGGGCGCGACGGTGGCTTCGGAGCGCTTCAACTACGACTACCCCGACGCCGAGCTCGAGGACATCGCCGCCCGCGTCGAGCGCCTGGCGCCCGAGACTTTCACGACGCACGTGATCATGAACAACAACATGGAGGACCAGGGCCAGCGCAACGCAGCCACCCTCGTCCGCATCCTCGAAGCGCGCCGCCGGGCGCGGGTGCCGAAGCTCGTGCAGCGCAAGCCCGCGCCCGAGCAGATCGAGTCGCGCGAGCAGGAAGACTTCGTCGGCACCGGCGAGTGGGTGGCCTGAGAGCGGCTAGGCGTTGCTCCGGGTCAGGGCGGCGAGCTCCCAGGCGCCATCCGACGCGTCGTGGCGCAGCACGTAGAGCTGGTCGTCGTCGGCGTCGACCCTGAACCAGCGCTGCGTCGGGCCGAACCAGCGATCGACGATCTCGCGCACGCCGAGGCGGCGCTCGCCGAACCAGAACGCGACCGGCTCCGGCTCCTCGCCGTAGCCGGCGCGGCACTCGACGCGAATCTTCATCCGGCCAAGATAACGCGAAATAAAATCGGCGCCTGTCGCAGCCTGCTTCGCCCCGATCCCGCCATGCGTTATTCCGCCGCCGAACACGACGCCTTCGCCCGCGCCTTCAACCGCGACAGCCTGGTCGTGCTGCGTCGCCACTTCGATCCGGAGCTGCTCCGCCGCTGGGCCCGCGAATTCGAGCCGCTGCTGGCCGAGAACGTCCGCGAGGAAGAGGACAACCCGAACCGCGGCCCGCGACGCTTCTACGTGACCTTGCCCTTCCGCGGCGTGTTCGCCGACCCGGCGATCTACGAAGACCCGGACGTGCTGGCGATCGTCGAGCGTGTGGCCGGGCCGGACCCGGTGATGTGCCAGCTCGCGAGCGACACGCCGATGAAGGGCTCCGACTTCCAGGAGTGGCACGCCGACACCCCGCTCCTCTTTCCGGAGACGAACGACAACGACACGCCTTCGTTCCAGATCGCGGTGAACTTCCCGCTCGTCGACGTGACCGATGAGAACGGCCCGCTCGAGACCACCTACGGCACGCACCGCATGAGCAAGGCGGCGGCGATGGAAGGGATTGCCGCCGGACGCATCGAGGCGCACCGCGAGGAGATGGCGCTCGGTGACGTCATGATCCGCGACGTGCGCGCCGTCCATCGGGGCACGCCGAACCGCACCGACGTGCCGCGGCCGATGGTCGTGATCGGCTACAGCCGGCGCTGGCTGCACCGGCCCGAGGTGAACATCCGCGTCCCGCAGAGCACGTACGACGGCATGTCGGAGCGCGGCCGGCGGCTCGTGCGCTTCAACCCGGTGGTCGGCGACGACGAGCCGGCGCCGAAGGTCGAGAGCTACCGCGCCTTCGCGTACTGACCGGCCGGTCAGGACCAGTTCCGGTCCGGCTTCATCTTCATCCGCCGGGCCGCATCGATCACGTCCTGCAGCTCGACGGGGTCGCTGAACGGATCCTCGTCGAGCTCGGTGACGCGGTTGAGCAGGCGCTGCCAGCGACGCAGCTCCTCGACGTAGGGCGGCGACGGCTCGCGCCGGAGCAGGCCACCTTCGTCGACCAGGTCGCACAGGCCGTTGTGCAGCCACTCGCCGGTGTGCCAGTCCGGCATGTCGACGCCGGGGAAGAGGCAGACGCCGTGCAGGTCGATGCCCTGCTCGACGGCGGCGAGCGCTTCCTCCATCACGTCCTTCAGCCAGTCCTTGCGGCCGTGGTGCAGGCCGCTCGTCTCGGCGATGATCATCGGCCGGCGGTAGCGATCGTGCACCCGCGAGAGCAGGTCGCAGAGCGGCTGGATGCGCTCGTCGTGCGGGTCGAGGGACTTGTGCGGGCCCTGCTCGCGGTACTCCATCTGGCCGAACGAATAGCAGTTGGCGCCGACGATGTCGAGCAGCTCGGGCGTGCCGCCGAGCTCGGGGCACAGACGCCCGGAGAGCACGTCCCACGCATGGCAGGCGTCGTCCTCCATCTCGACGCGCGCGGCCTCGGCCAGGTCGGGCCGATCCGGCGGCGGCACGACGCGGATCACCGGCTCGACGTGCACCATGCGCGCTTCGGCGTCGACCTCGCGAATCGCCCGGGCGCCGTCGAGCGCCGCCTTGCACAGCACGTCGCGAAAGCGGAAGCGCTGCTCGCGGCTCTTGCCGAACGGGCCCATCCAGCCCCATTCACCGCCGGCAAAGCCCCAGAAGGTGATCTCGTTGATCGGCGTGAAGCAGTGCGGGCCGCGCACGCGCGGGCACACGTACTCGGCCGCGGCGCGGCAGTAGCGGGCGAAGCGCGGCGCGAAATCCTCGCGCCAGGGATCGACATCGTCCGGGTAGCCGTAGTGGCACAGGTCCCAGATCGGCAGGATCCGCGCACGGTTCATGGCCGCGATGAACGGATCGATGCACGAGAAGTCGTAGCTCCCGCCCCGGTCGACGCTGGGCCACGGGATGCCTTCCCGCGCGACGGCGATGCCGAGCGTCCTGAGCAGCTGGTAGTCGGTGTCGGCCTGGATGTCGTGCTGCGTCTCGCGCACGAGGTCGCGCCGGCCGCGGTCCTTCCAGAGGAAGGTCGAGCATTCGAAGCCCGAGAGGAAGAAGGTCGGGAAGATTCCGGCGCGCTGGGTCATCCGTCGTCCTTTCCCCGGGTCCGGCTCATGGGCAAGCGACGCGCCCGCGACGGGAGGTCGAGAATGGCGCGAGGCGCGCCATGAGACTGGACGACGGCATTCGCAAGCACGGCTTCAGGGACTGGTACTCCCGCGAGCTGACGCAGGCGCATCTGCGTCTCCTGCTGCTCCTGTTCAGCGCCATCGGGCTGTTCGCGGCGCTCGAGCTGCTGGGTCGCCAGGCGCCGCTCAGCCAGCACCTGCTCAATACCGTGCTGCTCGTGGTGTGCCTCGCGGTGGGCGTGGGGTCGCTGCGGCGCTACCTGTTCCTGATGATGCGCGCCGAGGGCATCGCCCGCCAGGCCGTGTGCCCGAACTGCAATGCCTACGGGAGACTGAAGCTCTCCGACGAGAAGGCGGATCCAGAGGGTCGGGTGACGGTGGCCTGCCGCAAATGCGCGCACCCCTGGCAGATCTCCGACCTGGGATCCGACTAGGGCGCGCGGCGGCGGCGCTCAGCGAGCGGCGGGCTTGGGAACCCAGCGCGTCTGCACGTTCAGCGTCTCGCCCGGGCCGAGCGCGGCGCCGCCGGTGTCCGCCGGCGCAACGCCTTCGCGGCGCAGGTTGATCCAGTCGGTGCAGTTGGATACCGCCTCCATCACGAAGAAGTCCTTGTCGGCCGGGCAGTAGAGGACGAAATGATCGAGCGGCGCCTTGCCGAGCAGGCGCAAGGCACTTCCGTCGGGCCAGGTCACGCGGGCCTCGTGCGCGAAGCCGGTGAAGTTGTTGTCCAGGTCGAAATCGGCGAGCCGCATGCCCTCGCGCAGGGCGGCGACCGCGGGGTGCGTGGCGGAGAGCGTGGTCGGCATCACTTCGCCGTCGGACAGCCACATCGCGCCCACCTGCGCCTTCACCGATGTGCCCGTGCCCTCGCGGCGGTGCGGGAAGTAGGGGTGGTGGCCGAGCCCGGCCGGCATGCTCTCGGTGCCGCTGTTGCGCATCGACAGCGTGACGGTGAGGCCGTCGCTGTCGAGGTCGTAGCGCTGGAAGGCGGTGAACGGGAACGGCCAGTCCCCGGCGCCCGCCTCGACCATGCCGAGCTCGATCCACGACTCCGCACGTTCGAGGACGCGCCACGGGCGCATCCAGCCGATGCCGTGCAGGGGGTGCGGCGAGCCGGCCCGGTTCGGCGCGAGCTGGACGCGGCGGCCGTTCCAGTCGAAGCGGCCGTCGCGGATGCGGTTGCACCAGGGCACGAGCGGAAAGCTGGCCAGCTCGAGGGGCGTGCGCGCCTGCAGCGCCGCGTCCGTCGACGGTCGCAGCCAGTCGTGCCGCGGCTCGCCGGGGCCGGCGCGCGTGTAGAGGGCGGCGAGCGAGCCGCCGATCTCCGGGACCACTTCGGCAAACAGGGTGCCGGCATGCAGACGCTCGACGCCGACCATCCCGGGGGTGGCCGACCCGTCGTCCTGGACGTCAGGCTTCATCGGCCACGCGCCGTCGCTGCGGACCCGGCCGCGTCCTTGACTCGGACCGGATCAGACCGGCGAGCTGACGCGGGCGCCGGCACGCCGCCGGAAGAGGCCGTGGCCGGCCTGCGGCAGGACGACCTTGCGCAGGACGAGCGTGCCTTCGATGCGTTCGGCATCCGGATACTTCGCGGCTTCCTCCGCGCTCAGGCGGAAGGTCGTGCGGCAGGCGCGGCCCGTGCTCGCGTCGCGGTAGCGCCACTGCCAGTACTCCACGGTGGCCTCGGACGCGCGGCGGGTGCCGAAGAACAGCTGCATGAACATACGTCGTCCGATCTGGTAGAGCTCGAGCGATGAGGGATCGCCACGCGGTCAGCTTGGCAGCACTGCCGCCGCGCCGCCACCCCCTGAATGCATGCCGACGGGGCAGGAGCAACAGTCGGCAGGATGCGGACAACACGCGTGCGACATTTGCACGCGCGAGCGGCGGCCGCTGCCGACGGGGTTTTCCCGGGTCGCTACGGCGCAGTGCCCGTCAGGCGCTCGCGCAGCACCGTCTTCAGCACCTTGCCGTAGTTGTTCTTCGGCAAGGCGTCGACCCACACGTAGCGCTTCGGCCGCTTGAAGCGGGCCATGGTCGCCAGGCAGCGTGCATCGAGCGCCGCGGACGTGGGCTCCGCCCCCGGCTCGGCCACCACGAAGGCGACGACGACCTCGCCCCACTCGGCATCGAAGGCGCCGACGACGGCAGCCTCCGCGACGCCTGGCACGGTGAGCAGCACCTCCTCGACCTCCCGCGGGTAGATGTTCGAGCCGCCGCTGATGATGAGGTCCTTGCTGCGGTCCTTGAGGGTGAGGAAGCCGTCCGCATCGAGGCTGCCCACGTCGCCGGTGAAGAGCCACCTGTCGCGGATCGCCGCCGCGGTCGCCGCCGGGTCGCGCCAGTAGCCGGCCATGACGCTGTCGCCCTTCACCAGCACCTCGCCGACCTCGCCGGTCGGCAGCGCCTGTCCCTCGGCGTCCGCCACGCGCACCTGGACCGGCGTCTGCGCGATGCCGACGGAGGCGATGCGCTCGGCGTGACGCGGGTGCGCGGTGTCGGCGAGGTGTGCACGCGAGAGCGCGGTGCCCACCATCGGCGTTTCGCCCTGGCCGTAGATCTGCACGAAGCGCGGTCCCATGACGCGCATCGCGCGCCGGATGTCGGCGACGTACATCGGCGCGCCGCCGTAGACGATCGTCTTGAAGGCACGCGCCGACGCCGCGGGGTCGATGCCGGCGTCCTCGGCGTGGTCGACGAGTCGCCTGACGATGGTCGGCGCGACGAAGGTCGACAGCGGACCCAGGGTCCAGCCAAGCTCGAACATCTCAGCGGGATCGACGCCGCCCGACGCCGGCACCACGTGCCGCGCGCCGGCCATCAGATGCGGAACGGCGTACAGACCGGCGCCGTGCGACATCGGCGCGGCGTAGACCATCGCATCGTCGGCCGCGACCGGATCGACGTCGACGAAGTAGGCGAGGCCCATCGTCATCAGGTTGCGATGCGTGATCATCACGCCCTTCGGTCGGCCCGTGGTGCCGCTGGTGTAGAAGAGCCAGGCGAGGTCGTCCGGCGCTCGCTCGACGGGACTCGCCGTGAAGGCATCCGCCGAAGCGTCGAGCAGGGCGTCGGCCTCGGCCGACGCGACGTCGATCTGCCGTTCGAGGCCGGCGATCGGGTCGGGCGCGACGTCGCCGGTGACGAAGCCCCAGCGGGCTTGCGCGTTGGCGACGATCCATTCGACCTCGCGCCGGTGCAGCGTCGCGTTGACCGGCACGACGACCAGCCCCGCCCACCACGCGCCCCACAGCAGCTCCAGGTAGCGCGGGTGGTTGCGCATGAACAGCAGGACGCGATCGCCCGGCGCGAGGCCGGCCTCGCGGAAGCGCCGCGCAGCACCGGCGCTGCGGCAGGCCCACTGGCGATGGGTGGCATGAACCGCCGCACCGGCGAGGATGGCGGCGCGCTCCGGTGCTTCGCGCGCCTTGCGCAGCAGGAGGCTCGCGAGGCTCATCGTCGTCTGCCCGGGCCCGTCGCGGCCGGCTCAGGCGCCGATCGCCACGGGCCTGCGGGCCTCCGGGGCCAACAGCTCGCCCACGTGCGTCTCGACCTCGCTCGAGATGATCCTCGCCAGCTCCTTGCTGCGGCTCTTGACGCGGAACATCGGCCCGGCCACGAGCACCGCGAACTGCCGGTGCGGGACGGGCAACGGCATCGCCACGCCCCCGAGGTCGTGCGTGAACTCGGCCGCACCCTCGAACCAGCCGCGCTCGAGCGAGCGCTGGATCTCCTTCTCGACCGCCGCGACGCTCATCAGCGTCGTCGGCGTGTAGCGCTCGAAGGTGGCGCGGCGCAGGACGCTGGCGCGTTCGGCCGGCGTCAGCAGCGAGAGCAGGGCTCGGCCGGTCGCCGTCACGTGCAGCGGAATCAGCTTGCCCGGCTTGGCCGTGTAGCGGATCGCGTGCGGCGACTCCACCGCGTCGACAAAAACGGCGTGCGTGCCGCTGGTCGCCGCCAGCACGGCCGTTTCCTGCGTGCGCTCGACGAGCGCGCGCAGCAGGGCCCGGAACTGCTCGGGGATCGGCTCGGCGCTCTCGATCTGCTGCAGCAGCGACGACCACAGCGGCGACGGGTAGTAGCCGCCGCGGGCGCGCGGCTCGTAGAGGTAGCCGCGCCCGGCGAGCGTGCCGAGCAGGTTGAAGGTGCTCGAGCGGGGCCAGTCGAAATGGCGGGCGATCTCCGCCAGCGCCGCGGGTCGCCGGTGCTGGGCGAAGAACTCGATCAGGTCGAGCACGTTGGCGGCTTGCTTGACGTTCACGTGGGCTCTGCAGAAGGTGCTGCGCGACGCGTCTCGAAGGGGTTCATTTCATTTTGCCCGATGGGTGTCGGCGGGAACGAGGCGGTCGGAGGTCCAGAAGGGCAGGGCGGCGAGCAGGACGCAGACCATCGCCAGCACGAAGGCAGCGCGGTAGCCGCCGGTGAGGTCGTGCAGCGTGCCCGAGAGCAGCGCGCCGATGCCCGAGCCCACCGACATGCAGGCGTAGATCACGCCGTAGATCGTCGACTGGCCGGGCCCGGAGAACAGGCGCGCGCTGAGCCCGGCGATCAGCGGGCCGCGGGCGCCCTGGCAGATGCCGAACAGCAGCACGTAGGCAGCGAGCAGCCAGTGCGTCGAGCGGTACGACATCGCGAAGAGCAGCAGGATGCCGATCGTCGTGCCGATGAAGCTGATCGTCGCCGCCCGCCGGTGCCCGAAGCGGTCGGCGAGCCAGCCGGCGCTCGACATGCCGATCACCGACAGCAGCCCGGCGACGCCGAAGGCGCCTGCCGCCTGCAGCGGCGTGAAGCCGACGTCGACGAGGTACGCGACCGACTGGACGATGATCAGGTACATGCCGACGGCGGTGAAGAACATCACCTGCACCAGCAGCCAGAACGAGCGCTGGCCGAGCGCGGCGCGCACCGGGCGGGCCGTCGTGGCGGCGCTGCCGGTGGGTGCCGGCGACGGCGCCGGCGACGGGACCGGCCTCGGCCCCGGCGTCGGCAAACCGGCGCGGATCGCTCGCCAGGGCAAGGCCAGCGACAGCGGCAACAGCACCAGGAGGACGGCACCCAGCACGCCGTAGGCGCTGCGCCAGCCGCGGCTGTCGATGAGGGTCTGCGCGAACGGGACGATGAGGAGCGAGCCGCATCCGAAGCCGGCGTAGGCCAGGCCGAGCGCGGTCGTCATGCGGCCACGGAACCAGCGGCTGATCAGGGCCGCGGCGGGCACCATGCCCACCGCCGCCGCGCCGAGCCCGCCGAGGATGCCGATGCAGAGATAGAACTGCCAGAGCTCGTGCAGGCGGCCGGCGAGAAAGTAGCCGGTGCCGAGCAGGCCCAGGCCGCCGGCATAGAGCACGCGCGGCCCCCAGCGCTCGAAGACCATCCCGCCGAGCGGCGCCGCCAGGCCGCTCGTGATCATCAGCGTCGAGTAGACGCTCGTCATCTCCGTCCGCAGCCAGCCGAACTCCGCGCCCAGCGGCAGAAGGAACACCATGTAGGTGTCGCCCACGCCGCGGCCGATGAAGTTGAAGAGGAAGCACAGCGCGAGTACGCCGAGAGCCAGTCGGGCCGACGATCCGCCGGATGCGTCGGCGCCGTTCTTGAGCATGTACGGAATGTATCTGCTCCTGAACACGTCCGCATTGGCAGACTCGCCCGGCTGGCGCTCGGCGGATGGCACGACGGGCCGCGCCCGCAATCACGTGCTGCGTGCGTTGGTCCGTAGAGGTTTTCACTCAGTGTACAAAGCGTTCATGCTTGTGAATACTCGGCGACCTCTCGCGGTCGCTTCGGACGCCGCCCACCGAAACCACTCGACGACCGGCTGATGGGACCGCTGCACGGCACCAAGATCATCGACATGACGTCGGTCCTGATGGGACCGTTCGCGTCGCAGTCGCTGGGCGACATGGGTGCCGATGTCATCAAGATCGAAGCGCCGCAGGGCGACCTCGTGCGCCAGATCGGGCCGGCGCGGCACGCCGACATGGGCCCGATCTTCCTCAACACCAACCGCAACAAGCGCAGCGTCTCGCTCGACCTGAAGAAGCCCGCGGGCCTGCAGGTGCTGCGCCGCCTCCTCGCCGACGCCGACGTGCTCGTCTACAACGTCCGGCCGAACGCGATGGCGCGGCTGGGCCTGGACTACGACAGCGTCGCAGCGCTGAATCCGCGCCTGGTCTATGCCGGCCTCTTCGGCTTCGGCCAGGACGGGCCTTACGCGGCACGGCCCGCGTACGACGACCTGATCCAGGGCGGCTCGACGCTGTCGTACCTGATCGCCCGGGCCAGCAACGGACCGCCGCGCTACGTGCCGGCCGCGATGGCCGACCGGATCGTCGGCCTGACGGCCGTCGGCGGCATTTTGGCCGCCTTGCTGGCGCGCCAGCGCACCGGCCGCGGCCAGCGTCTCGACGTGCCGATGTTCGAGACCATGGTCGGCTTCATCCTCGGCGACCACCTCGGCGGCCTGAGCTTCGAGCCGCCGCTCGACGAAGGCGGCTACGCGCGCCAGCTGTCGCCCGAGCGGCGCCCGTACCGCACCAGCGACGGCTACATCTGCGCCCTGGTCTACAACGACACGCAATGGCAGCGCTTCCTCCGCGCCATCGGCCGCGAGTCGCTGCTGCAGGAGGATGCGCGCTTCGCGACCTTCGCCAACCGGTCGCGCCACATCGATTTCGTCTACGGCGAGCTGGCCGGCATCTTCGAGCAGCGCAGCACCGCCGAGTGGATGGCCTTGCTCGAGGAGGCGGACATCCCGATGATGCCGATGCACGACTTCAAGAGCGTGCTCGCCGATCCCCATCTCGAGGCCACGGGATTCTTCAGCACGGTCGAGCACCCGAGCGAAGGGACGATCCGTTCGATGCGCATGCCGATGAGCTGGTCCGACAGCACGCCCGAGCCGATGCGGCACGCGCCGCGCCTGGGCGAGCACAGCGTCGAGGTGCTCGAACAGGCGGGCTTCAGCGCCGACGAGATCGACGCGCTCATCGCCGCCGGCGCCGTGCAGGCCTGCGTGCCGCGCGCGGCGACGACGGGGAGCACGGCATGAACTTCGCGCTCACGGAGCAGCAGGAGAGCATCCGCGAGGCGATCACCAAGGTCTGCAGCCGCTTCGACGACGCCTACTGGTTCGATCGCGACCACGACGGGCGCTTTCCGGAGGAGTTCTATCGGGCGGTGGCCGATGCCGGCTGGCTCGGCATGTGCATCGACGAGCAGTACGGCGGCGCCGGCCTGGGGGTCACCGAGGCGGCGATCATGATGCAGGCCATCGCCGAGTCGGGCGGCGGCATGTCGGCGGCGTCGGCCGTGCACATCAACCTGTTCGGCCTCAACCCGGTGGCGGTGTTCGGCAACGACGCGCAGCGGCGCCGCATGCTCCCGCCGGTCGCCAGAGGCGAGGTCAAGAGCTGCTTCGGCGTGACCGAGCCGAACACCGGCCTGAACACGACCCAGCTCAGGCTGCGCGCGGAGAAGAAGGGCGACCGCTACGTCGTCAACGGGCAGAAGGTGTGGATCTCGACCGCGCAGGTCGCCGACAAGATCCTGCTGCTCGCGCGCACGACGCCGCTCGAGGAGGTCGCCAGACCGACGCGCGGCCTCAGCCTCTTCTATACCGACTTCGACCGCAGCCGCATCACCGTGCACGAGATCGAGAAGATGGGCCGCAAGTGCGTCGACTCGAACGAGCTTTTCTTCGCCGACTTCGAGATCCCCGCCGAAGACCTGATCGGCGAGGAAGGGCGTGGCTTCGAGTACATCCTGCACGGCATGAACCCGGAGCGCGTGCTGATCGCCGCCGAGGCCGTCGGCATCGGCCGCCTCGCCCTCGCGCGCGCCGTGGCCTACGCCAAGGAGCGCGTCGTCTTCAACCGGCCGATCGGCCAGAACCAGGGCATCCAGCACCCGCTGGCGCAGAACTGGATGGAGCTCGAGGCGGCCCACCTGATGGTCATGAAGGCGGCCTGGCAGTACGACAACGACATCGACTGCGCCGCCGCCGCCAATGCCGCCAAGTACCTCGCCGGCGAGTCCGGCTTCAACGCCTGCCAGCAGGCGGTGATGACGCATGGCGGCTTCGGCTACGCCAAGGAATACCACGTGGAGCGTTACCTGCGCGAGGTGATGATCCCGCGCATCGCGCCGGTCAGCCCGCAGCTCGTGATGTGCTTCATCGCCGAGAAGGTGCTCGGCCTGGCGAAGTCCTACTGAGCAGGCAGCCCTTGGCACCCCCCACCCACGTGCACGCCGGTCCGCTCGCCGGGCTCAAGGTCGTCGAGTTCGCCGGCATCGGGCCCGGGCCCATGTGCGGCATGCTGCTCGCGGACCTGGGCGCGCAGGTCCTGCGCATCGACCGCGTCGAGCCGAGCGGTCTCGGCATCGAGCGCCCGGAGCGCTTCGACCTGCTGCTGCGCGGCAAGCGCACGATCGCTGTCGACCTCAAGAAGCCGGAGGGGTTGGCGCTGGCGCGGGCGCTGGTGGCGGGCGCCGACGCGCTCATCGAGGGCTTCCGCCCCGGCACGATGGAGCGCATCGGCCTCGGCCCCGACGAGAGCCTGGCCGCGAACCCGCGCCTCGTCTACGGCCGCGTCACTGGATTCGGCCAGACCGGGCCGCTCGCCGCGAGCGCCGCGCACGACCTCAACTACATCGCCCTGTCGGGTGCGCTGCACGCGATCGGCCGCGAAGGCGCTGCGCCGACGCCGCCGCTGAACCTGATCGGCGACTACGCCGGCGGCGCCATGCTGCTCGCCTTCGGCATCGTCGCAGCGTTGTGGAACGCCAGATCCAGCGGCCGCGGCCAGGTCGTCGACGCGGCCATGATCGATGGCGCCGCGTCGCTGATGACGCCCTTCTTCGGCCTGCAGGCGGCCGGCCTGCACGATGGGCCGCGCGGCACCAACCTGCTCGACTCGGGTGCGCCGTTCTACGAGGTCTACGCCTGCGCCGACGGCGAGTACGTCTCGATCGCGCCGATCGAGCGCAAGTTCCGGCGTGTCCTGCTCGACCGGCTGGCCGCCGCCGGCGTCGCCACGGCCGGACTGCCCGACTTCGACGACCGCGCGCGCTGGCCCGAGTTGCGCCGGCAGCTGACCGACATCTTCGCCGCGCGCACGAGCGAGCAGTGGCGCGAGCTGCTCGAAGGCAGCGACGCCTGCTTCGCGCCGGTGCTGTCGCTGCGCACGGCCGGGCGGCACCCGCATCACGTCGAACGAGGCAGCTTCCTCCGCATCGACGGCATCGAGCAGCCGGCGCCGGCACCGCGCTTCAGCGCCACGCCCGCCGGCACGCCGCACGGGCCGCGGCCCGAAGCCGACGGCCGCGACTGGGCGCTGGCGTGGGGCGTGCCGGCCGGGGAGATCGATGCCGCGCTCGGACCGGCGGCGATGACGACTGAACCGAAAGCCGCGCGATGAGCGCGGTGCGTTACGAGCAGACCGGCGGCGTCGTGACGATCACGATCGACCGGCCGGCGCAGATGAACGCCATCAACGCCGAGGTGCGCACCGGGCTGTTCGAGGCATTCACGCGCTTCGAAGGCGATGCATCGGCGCGCGTCGCCATCCTCACCGGCGCCGGCGACAAGGCGTTCTGCGCCGGCATGGATCTCAAGGAAGCCGCGGCCAACTCGCTGGCCGTGCCGCCCAAGGGATTCCTGCCGCTGATCGGCCAGGGCCTCGACGTCACCAAGCCGACCATCGCGGCGGTCAACGGCGTCGCCTTCGCCGGCGGCTGGATGTTCGCGCAGATGTGCGACCTCTGCCTGGCCGCCGAGCACGCCACCTTCGGCATCACCGAGGCCCGCGTCGGCCGCGGCATGCCGTGGGCAGCGCCTCTGGTGACCATGGTCCAGCAGCGCGCCCTCATGGAGCTGCTCCTGACGGCCGAGCCGATCAGCGCGCAGCGGGCGCGCGAGATCGGCTTCGTCAACCACGTCGTGCCGGCGGCCGAGCTGCTGCCACGCTGCGTCGCGATCGCCGAGAAGATCGCTGCCAACGCGCCGCTGACGGTGCGCGCCGCGCGCGAGCTGGTCTATCTGTCGACCGAGATGGGGCGCTCGGCCGCGCAGCGCGCGGCGACGCACCTGTTCGAGAGCGTCTACCTCAGCGAGGACGCGCAGGAGGGTCCGCGCGCGTTCCGGGAGAAGCGCAAGCCCGAGTGGAAGGGGCGTTGAGCGCGATGGCCGCCTCGGCCGCCTACGCCAGGATGCGCCGGGCGATCGACCGTGTCGACGGCGCCCTGATGTTCATCGGCTGCCTGATGCTGTTCGCGCTCATGCTCGTTGTCGTCGCCGACGTGACCCTGCGCTATCTCTTCAACGCGCCGCTGCAGTGGTCGTACGAGGTGATCTCGAGCTACCTCATGCCGGGCCTGTTCTTCATGGCGGTGTCGCACACGCTGAAAGCCAACGCGCACGTGTCGGTCGACATCCTGCACAACTACGTCGGCCGGACGACGCGCTACGCCTTCGAGGCGGTGTGCACGGTCGTCGCCTTGCCGGTGTTCGCGATCTGCACCTGGGTCTCGGCCCAGCACACCTGGCGGGATTTCCTGACCGCCGCGACCTCGACCAGCGGCCTCGCCGTGCCGACGTGGACGATCAGCATGATGCTGCCGATCGGCTTCGGTCTGCTGTCGCTGCGGCTCCTCCTCAACGCCTACGGCTACCTCGCCTCGCTCGTGTCGCGCCGCGACGTGGCGCCGCTGCCGCCGATCTCCGGCACCGAGGAGCTGACGCCGTGATCGCCATCGGCATCACGGTGCTCCTGTTCTCGCTGCTGACGCTCGGCATGCCGGTGGCGTTCTCGCTCGCCGTCGCGGGCAGCCTCGGCCTGTATCTCATGGGCGGACTCGACGTGCTCGCCGGCGTCATCACCACCGCTCCGCTCTCGACCGCCGGCTCGTACGAGCTGATCTCGATCCCGATGTTCATCCTGATGGCCGAGTTCGTCATCCTGAGCGGGGTGGCCGACAACCTCTTCAAGGCGGCATCGACCTGGGTCGGCCGCGTCCCGGGGGGCCTGGGCATGGCGACGGCCATCGCCGGCGCCGGCTTCGGCGCGATCTCGGGCTCGAGCACCGCATCGGCGGCAACCCTGTCGTCGACGACGATGCCGGCGATGCTGAAGCAGGGCTACGACCCGAAGCTGGCCGCCGGAGTGGTGGCGATTTCCGGAACCCTGGCCATGCTGATCCCGCCGAGCATCGCCCTGGTCCTCTACGGGATCATCGCCGACGTCAGCATCGGCCAGTTGCTGATCGGCGGCGTGATCCCTGGGATCCTGGTGACGCTGACGATCATGGCCACCGTGTGGGCGCTGGTCATGATCGACCCGACCTCGGCGCCGCGCGGCAATGCCTACACGATGGGCGAGAAGTTCCGCTCGCTCGCGGTCGTCGGGCCGATGCTGCTGTTGTTCATGGCCGTCACCGGCGTCATCTACACCGGCATCGCGACGCCCACGGAAGCATCCGGCCTGGGCGCGTTCGGCGCCTTCCTCCTCGCGCTGCGCGAGGGCACCGTCAACCGCGCCTCCCTGAAGAAGGCGCTGGTCCACGCCGCCCATGCCAGCTGCATGATCATCATGATCGTCGTCTGCGCCAAGATCTTCGGCTACTTCCTGACGCTGACGCAGAGCACGCAGGCGATCGTGCAGTGGGTCAGCAGCCTCGGCCTGTCGCGCTGGGTCGTCCTCGCCTTCATCCTGTTCGGCTACCTGGTCCTCGGCTGCCTCATGGACCAGATCGCGATCCTGATCCTGACCGTGCCGATCGTGCTGCCGCTCATCAAGGCGCTCGGGTTCGACCCTGTCTGGTTCGGCGTCATCGTCATCGTCGTCGCCGAGGTCGGCCTCGTGACGCCGCCGGTGGGCCTCAACGTCTTCGTCGTTTCCCGCTATGCCAAGCGGCCGCTGCAGGAGATCTTCGCCGGCGTCTGGCCGCACGTGTTCAGCCACCTGCTGCTGCTCGTCGTCCTGGTGGCCTTCCCTTCGATCATCCTCTGGCTTCCCACCCAGATGGCGCCATAGGCACCCGTTTGCGGCACCATCGCTCACCGACCCCACAGAAAGGCTCCCCATGACCCCGTCGTTCAAGAAGGCAGCGCTGGCGCTGGCCGCCGCCGTGTGCCTGGCCGGCAGCGCGTCGGCGCAGACCACCAAGATCAAGGTCGCCGACTCGTTCCCGGTCGGCCACTACCTGCCGAAATACATCACCACGCCGATGATCGAGCGGCTGAAGGCGAACCCTGCCGCCAAGGGCTTCGAGTTCGAGTACTACCCGGCCGAGCAGATCGGCAAGGCCAAGGACTTCCTGGCGCTGACCCAGTCGGGCGTGATCGACATCGCCTACGTCGCTCCGGGCTTCGTCTCCGACAAGATGCCGCTGTCGGTCGTCGCGGAGCTGCCGCTCGAGTTCAGCGGCTCGTGCCAGGCGACGATGGCGTACTGGAACCTCGCCAAGCCGGGTGGCCTGCTCGACAAGAAGGAGTTCGCGCCGAACGGCGTGCGCCTGCTCTTCACGACCGTGCTGCCGCCGTACCAGATCGTGACGCGCAAGCCCTTCGCGAGCCTGAAGGACATCGAGGGCATGAAGATCCGCGCCTCCGGCTCGGCCAAGGAGCTGGTGGTCAAGAAGCTGAAGGCCACGCCCGTGCTGATGCCGACGCCCGACGTCTACGAGTCGCTGTCGCGCGGCACCATCGACGGCGTGCTGTTCCCTTTCAACAGCCTGCCGCCGTACGAGATCCACAAGCTGTCGAAGACCGGCACCATCGGCGAGAACTTCGGCACCTTCGTCGCCAACTGGGTGATCAGCGAGAAGCGCTACCAGTCGCTGCCGCCGGCCCTGCAGCAGGACCTGACGGCGATGGGCGAGCAGTTCACCAAGAGCGCCTGCGCCCAGATCGAGAAAGACGAAGCCGGAGACATCGAGAAGGTGAAGGCGGCGGGCGTCAAGCTCACGCCGCTCTCGCCGGCCGACAAGGCGGCGGTGGCGGTGGTCATGCAGGACGTTGCCAAGGACTGGGCCGAGACGCTCGACAAGCGCGGCCGGTCGGGGACCGAGGTCCTGAACGCGTTCAAGGCGGGGCTGAAGTAGGTCGAGGCAGGCCAGCCTGGGAAGCGCCGCCGTGATCGAGGCGCTGTCGCTGCAGCCCTTGCCAGCCGAGGCCGAGGCGCTGCGCGGCGACGTGCGGGCGTTCCTCGACCAAGCGCTGGCCGGCATGCCGGCCGACATCCGGGCGAGATCCTGGCTCGGGTCCGACCCCGCGTTCAGCCGCAAGCTCGGCGAGCGCGGCTGGATCGGCCTGGCCCTGCCCCAGGCCTACGGCGGCGGCGGCCGCGACGCCTGCGCCCGGTTCGTCCTCGTCGAGGAGCTGCTGGCGCGGGGCGCGCCGGTGTCGGCGCACTGGATCGCCGAGCGGCAGAGCGCGCCCATGATCCTGCGCTATGGCACCGAGGCGCAGAAGCGCTTCTTCGTGCCGCGCGTCTGTCGAGGCGAGCTCTTCTTCTGCATCGGCATGAGCGAGCCGCAGGCCGGCTCCGACCTGGCCAGCGTGCGCACGCGCGCTGTGCCGACGTCGACCGGCTGGCGCCTGAAGGGCCAGAAGATCTGGACCACCAACGCCGACCACTCGCACTACATGATCGCCCTGGTGCGGACCTCCGGGGATCCGGAGCAGCGCCAGCGCGGCCTGTCGCAGCTGCTCGTCGACATGCAGACGCCGGGTATCACGGTGCGGCCGATCGAGGACCTCACCGGCGACAAGCACTTCAGCGAGGTGTTCTTCGACGATGTCGACCTGCCGCACGAGGCGCTGGTCGGCGCCGAGGGCTCGGGCTGGGAGCAGGTGACCGCCGAGCTGGCCTACGAGCGGAGCGGCCCGGAGCGGCTGTATTCGAGCATCGTGCTGTTCGACCGCTGGCTGGCGTACCTGCGCGAGGCGAAGATCGACGACGACCCATCGCTCGCCGTCGCCGGCCGCATCGTCGGCCACCTCGCGACCTTGCGCTCCATGTCGGTCGCCGTCACCGCCAAGGTCGGCGCCGGCGCGAGCCCGATGACCGAGGCATCGCTGGTCAAGGACCTCGGCACCGAGCTCGAGCAGTTCATCCCCGCGGCGCTCGCCGACGCGATCGCCGCCACGGCGGCCGCTCCTCCGGCGACGCGTCCCGAGGTGCCGGCCGAGCTGCTGCGGACGCTCGCCTACGTCACCCACTTCGCGCCCACCTTCTCGCTGCGCGGCGGCACGCGCGAGGTGCTGCGCGGCCTGATCGCGCGCGGGCTGGGGCTGCGATGAACGAGCTGTCGGCGCCGTTCGAGCGCCTGCTCGCCGACGCCTGCACGCCCGAGGTCGTGCGCGAGGTCGAGCGCGGCGGCACCGCGAGCGCGCTGTGGTCGCGCATCGCCGCATCGGGGTTTCTCGACGCGCTCGTGCCCGAAGCGGCAGGAGGGGCCGGGCTGCGGCTCGCCGACGTCTTTCCGCTCTTCGTCAGCGAGGGGCGTCACGCGCTGCCCGTTCCCGTCGCCCACACGCTGCTGGCGCGGGCGGCGCTCGCGGCAGGCGGCGCCGAGGCGCCCGACGGTCCGATCGCCATCGCGACGCACGCGCGGTCCGGTCCCGGTGGCGCCTGGTCGTGCCCGGGAACGCCGTGCGGAAGGGTGGCCGAGTGGGTGGCCGTGGCGTCGGGCACGGGGTGGATGCTGCTGCCGACGGCGAGGGCAGTGCGTCGAGGGGGAGGCGTGCACGGCAGCCTGCGCGCCGACCTCGACTGGGCCGCGCCACCGGACGACGCCGTCGCCCTTCCGGTGTCCGTCGACTGGGCGGCGGCCGGCGCCGCCCTCGCCGCCGCCCAGCTGGCGGGGGCCATGCAGCGCGTGCTGCAGCAAAGCGTCGCCTTCGCCAACGAGCGCGTCCAGTTCGGGCGCTCGATCGGCAAGTTCCAGTCGATCCAGCACCAGCTGGCCGTCATGGCGGAGCACGTCACGGCGGCGCACATGGCGGCGGAGATCGGCTGTGCCGGAGCCGGCCCGCTGCCGGACCCGCTGCGCGCGGCGCTCGCCAAGGCGCGTGCCAGCGAGGCGGCCGTCGTCGCGACGGCGACCGCGCACGCCGTGCACGGCGCCATCGGCGTCACCGCCGAGCTCGACCTCCAGCTCTTCACGCGCCGCATCCACGAGTGGCGCGCCGATTTCGGTGCCGAGACGCACTGGAACCGCGTCCTCGGCCGCGCCCTGCTGGCCTCCGACGCACCGCTCGCGCTCGACTTCATGCGCAGCGCGCTGATCCCCCGCAACGAAGACATCCGGCCATGACTCCTTTTCTCCTGTTCGAGCAGTCGGGACCGGTGGTCACGCTGACGATGAACGCGCCCGAGACCCGCAACGTGCTCACCGGCAACAGCGCGCCGCAGGAGTTCGTCGACGCCTGCGCCCGCATCACCGAGGACACCTCGGTGCGCGTCGTCGTGCTCACCGGCGCCGGCACCGTGTTCTCGGCAGGCGGCAACCTGAAGCACATGCAGGAGCTCTTCGACGAGCCGCCGAGCGCCATTCGGCACTGGTACCGTCAGGGCGTGCAGCGGCTCGCGAGCGCGCTCTACAACCTCGAGGTGCCGACGATCGCGGCCGTCAACGGCCCGGCGATCGGCGCCGGTTGCGACCTCACCTGCATGTGCGACATCCGCATTGCATCGGAGAGCGCGTCGTTCGCCGAGAGCTTCGTCAAGGTCGGCCTGATCCCGGGCGACGGCGGTGCCTGGCTGCTGCCGCGGGTGGTCGGCATGTCGAAGGCCTCCGAGATGTCGTTCACCGGCGATCCCGTCAGCGCGGCGGAGGCGCTGGCCTGCGGCCTGGTCTCGAAGGTCGTTCCGGCCGATCGACTGATGCCCGAGGCGCTGGCGCTCGCCGCGCGCATCGCCGTCAATCCCGGCCCCGGGCTGCGCCTGGCCAAGCGCCTGCTCCGCGAAGGCCAGCACATGCGGCTCGAGAGCCTGCTGGAGATGTCGGCCGGCTTCCAGGCGGTCGCGCACAAGACGTCGCACCACGTGGAGGCGGTCAACGCGTTCGTCGAGAAGCGCAAGCCGGATTTCTCGGGCAGCTAGCGCAGGCTGGGAGGGCAAGGGCGGCCTCCCAGGAACGCGCATACTGCGTGTCAACTCCGAAAGAGAGCCAGTGGCAGCACTCGATGAAGTCTCTCTAGCGATGCTGAACGCCTTGGCGCTCCGCGCCGACAGCGCCGGTCACATCCTGCTGACGCCCCTCGAGCTTCGCTTCGCACTCTCAACCGCGGGCGATCAATACCTGCTGCCGATCGACAAACTCCGAAGCCTGTACAAGCTCACGCCTCTGGCTGCGGACTTGGGCTTGAAAGTCGATCACAGGGAGCCCGCGAGTCGTCGGCGCTCGCCGTCCGAGGCTTCCTAGTAGAGAAGTTGCCCGGAGGGTGCGGCCCCAGGGCAGTCTATTCGTCGCCTTCAACTCGGCCACCGAGGCGCGCGCGTATCGGCGTGACAACGGGGCTACCCGGCCTCGTCCACTCGAGCAGACTGTCGCGCAGTCGTCGAGAGTACCCGGAGCAGTAACTCCTCGTCGACCGGTTTGACCAGGTGATGGGCGAATCCTGCCGCTGCTGAGCTCTCCCGATCCGTGTCCTGCCCGTACCCGCTCAGCGCGATCAAGGTGCCCACCCGCAAGCCGCCGGTGCGGATAGCCCGAGCCAGCGCGTAGCCGCTCATGTCGGGCAATCCGATGTCCAGGATGGCTGCGTCGAAGCTGGTGCCCTGCATCAGGTCCAAGGCGTGGCGGGCCGTGTAGGCCCGCTGCACGCGATGTCCGCCAAACTGCAGGAGTTCGGCCACGGAGTCCGCGGCGTCCCTGTTGTCATCCACGACCAGAAGGTCCAAGGCCGCCGGCGCGGCTGACGCCGCAGGCGCGTCCACCGTGCCTGGCATCACCTGCGACGCAGGAGGCGCCTCCGGCAACTCGACGACGAAGCGGCTGCCGCCGCTGAGACCGGCGCTGTGGGCGCTGACACTGCCGCCCTGTAGTTCCACGAGACCCCGCACGACCGCCAGCCCCAATCCCAGTCCACCCTCGGACCGGTGCGATCCGCGCTCCCCCTGGGTGAACGGTTCGAACACCCGCGCCAAGAGTTCGGCCGGGATTCCCTGGCCGGTGTCCGTCACCTCAATGCGGACTTCACCCTCGGACCGGCGCACGGCCACCTCGATGCGAGACCGCGGCGCCGAGTACTTGGCCGCGTTGTCGAGCAGGTTGGCAACAACCTGGGTCAGGCGCAGCGAGCTGCCCATGACTTCGAGGTGCGGCTCCTCCTGTTGAAATTCGACGTGATGCCGCTTCGCCTCCATCAGCGGCCGGACCTGTTCCAGAGCACTCGCGACAGTGCTGGCGACGTTCACCCGCTCCCGCTCGATCGTCATCAACCCACGCGTGATGCGCGAGACATCCAGCAGGTCGTCGAGCAATCCGCTCATGTGGCCGACCTGTCGAGCGATGATCTCGCTGGCGCGCGCGATTCGCGGTTCATTGCTTTGAATCCGCTTGAGCAACGCAGCTGCCGTGCGGATGGGCGCCAGAGGATTGCGCAGTTCGTGGGCGAGCATCGCGAGGTACTCGTCCTTGCGACGGTCGGCCTCCCGAAGGCCTTCTTCGGCCTCTTTCAAGCTGGAGACGTCCGTGTTCGTGCCGAACCACTGCACGATCGCACCCGAGGTATCCCGCAGTGGCGCCACGCGCGTGAAGAACGGGCGGAACACGCCACCCTTGCCGCGCAAGGGGAACGTCATCTCGAAGGCATGCCCCGTACGCAAGGACTCGCGCCATTGCCGCACCACCTCGGGCAGCGTGTCGGGCCGATGCACCCGCTGCCAGCCCCAGCCCTTCATCTCGTCGGGGGTGCTGCCGGTGTAGTCGTACCAGCGGTCGTTGAACCAGGTGATGTCGCCGCTCGCGTCGGCTATCCAGGCCAGGTTGGGAATGGTGTTGGCCAGTTGGCGCAGGCGCTCCTCGCTCTGGCGCAGCGCCGTCTCCGCGGCGATTCGCTCCGTCACGTCGGCCGCGGCGCCGACGACGACGGTTTCCCGACCGCCATCCTGCTGGGCCCGGCCCGTGAACTCCACCCAACGCAACTCCCCGTCACGGCGATGGATGCGTCCGAGGAAACCGAACGGTGCGCCTTCCTCGAGCGTCTGCCGCACCGAGGCGCCCAGTCGGACCGCGTCGTCCGGGTGCACGAACTCCGCCATGAATCGCGCCCCCGTGACCGGCAACTCGCCGGGAGCGATGCCGAGGATCTTGTAGGGGAGGTCGTTGTGCCACTCCACCAGATCGCGGAGCGGGCGCCAGGTGAAGAGCCCCAGCCCGCTGGTGTGCGTGGCGAGCTGGAGGCGATCGTTGCTCTGACGCAATGCCTGAGCCGAAGCTTCAGCCTCGGCTCGCCGGGCCTCGAGAGCGCGGTTGGCTTCCCGGATCCGCTCATCGGCCGCCTGCAAGCCGTCGAGGACCCGGTCGGTCTCGAGCAGTCCCGTTGGCGCGGTCTCGAGCGCCCGTCCCGAGCCGACTGCTTCGGAGGCGGCTTGCAGCTGCCGCACCGGCCGGATCAGGCGCCGGGCGATGAAGATGGCGGCGAGCAGCGCGCAAGCCAGGAGCAAGGCGGCCAGCGCCGCGAAGGCAGCGACCACCCGCAAGGGCGCGGACATCGCGCTCAGCGGCACGCCCACCACCACCGCCCAGCCGTAGTTGGGCGCCTTGCTGAACGTCGCATGGATGGGAATGCCGTCGATGCTCACCGATTCGAAGCTGCCCTCCGCGCCCCGGGCCAACTGCGACAGCAGGCGTTCGCTCACGCGTTTGCCGACGAACGTCTCCGCTGCGATGTTCCTGGCGACCACCACCCCGTTCGCATCGAGGATCGAGGCCACCCAGCCGTCCGCGACGCGCTGGTCCTGCAGGACGGACTGCAGCGCGGAGGCGAAGCCGCCGATGGAGAGGAGGTAGATCGGCCGCCCATCGCGCACCACCGGCACCTGCAGGGCAAAGCTGAACTGCCTGCCGATGGGCGCGAAGTAGAGGTTCGAAACCACGGTGGCAGAGGGGCCCGCGGCCGCGCGCTCGGGTGCCAGCGGCGAGGTCTTGGGCAAGGGTGAGCCGAAGGGCACGCGCGTGTTCACCAGCTGCGACCCGTCGAGGGTGTGAAGGACCACCACCTTGTCCCGGGTCGGGGCGATCTGCCTCGCGTACTCGTGAAAGGCCTCGAGGTCGCCGTGCGTGAGGGTGGGCGAGCCAGCAAGGGTCAGCACGATCGCTTCGCGCCGGGCGATTTCCCGGTCCACCACGAGGGCCAGGGCCCGCGTCGTGTCCTGCAGGCGCGCCTGGAGAGACTGCTTTTCTTCCTTGTAGGCGTAGAGCAGTGCGGCGAGCGCGGCGATCAGCGTGGGGAGGACGGCGGCAGCGACCAGCGCCACCAGCCAGCGGCGGACCGTCGGGCTGCTTTTGGACACCGCGCATTCTGCCCAGTTCTCGCCCGTCCGCGGCGCCTGAGTCAGCGCAACGACCGACCGTGAATTCGTCGCTTGTCATTGGCGCCATCAGGCTTAGTCTGTGCGTGCAGACATAGAGGTTGAACGTGATCGCACGAAGCGCAGCCGAGCAGACCCCAGTCGAGCTATCTCAGAGCCTCCGCATTGGCGCATCAGCAGGTCGGTTCGATCTTGCGACGACGGTGTTCGCACTCATGGATGTCCGCCGGGCCGCCAATCAGACGCTTGAGCAGAGCCGCGGCGAGCGTGAAGGACGCCGGATCAGCGAACTTCTCGGCTGCTTCTCGCTGTCGACCTAGCTTTCGTCGCGCTCAAGCGCTTTCCACTGCGTCGGTGTGCGCCACCGCACGCGCGATCTCGTCGGCAGAACGGCCGTCCTGGGGCAGCTTGGTGTCGAACACGGCGTGCACGACCCGCAAGTTCGTCAGCCGCCTCCTTTGGTTTGTCGCCATGCTCGACATCACGCGTCCGGACGAGGCAGGCGCCGCGGTGGCGGCGGCCGACCAGCGGTTCGCACTCGCCGCATACTCGCTCGGGCATCCACGACAACAAGGGGGGCGGCATGACGGCAGTGGCTCTGACAGTGAGGGGCGTCCGTGCCCGACCCGTTGTCCTGCCCTTGAAGCGTCCCATCGTCTCGAAGGTGGGCCGGTTTGATGAGTGGCCGCTGATCCTGATCGACCTGTTCACGAACGAAGGCGTGGTCGGCCGAAGCTATCTGGAGCCCTACCTCAAGCAGGCGGCTCGCTACCTCGTGCCCGCGCTCGAGGACCTCGGCGCCGCGGCCCAGGGCCAAGCCGTCGCGCCCTTCGACGCCTACCGGCGCGGCATCGGCTCGCTGCACCTGGTCGGGCGCGAAGGGCTGACGCTGATCGCGGTGTCCGGTCTCGACATGGCTGCCTGGGACGCCATGGCGCAGGCCGCGGGGCTGCCGCTCGCCGTGTACCTGGGCGGCAGCCTGGGCCCGGTGCCGGCCTACAACAGCAACGGCCTGTGGCTGCTGCCGCCGGACCGGCTCGCTGCCGAGGCCGCGGCGCTGGTCGCCGAGGGCGGCTTCACGGCGTTGAAGATGCGGCTCGGCCGGGACCGCCTCGGCGACGACCTCGCCGCGATCGCCGCCGTGCGCGAAGGTGCCGGCGCCGACGTCAAGCTCATGTGCGACTTCAACCAGGGGCTGTCTCTCGGCGAGGCCCTGGCCCGCTGCCACGCGCTCGATGACGCCGGCCTGACGTGGTTCGAGGAGCCGATCGCCTACGACAACATCCTCGGCTGTGCGCAGTTGGCCCGAGAGCTGAAGACGCCGCTGCAGCTCGGCGAGAACTTCTACGGGCCTCGCCAGCTTTATGGCGCGTTGCAGGCCGGCGCTGGCGACCTGGTCATGCCGGACATGATGCGCATCGGCGGCGTGAGCGGCTGGCTGCGCTCGGCCGCGATCGCCGGCGCCGCCGGCATCCCGATGTCGACCCATCTCTATCCAGAAGTAGCGGCGCACGTGATGCGGGTCACGGAGACGGCGCACTGGCTCGAATGGCAGGATTGGGCCGATCCGATCCTGGCCGAGCCGTTCGAGGTCCGCGACGGCCAGCTGCTCGTGCCGGACCGGCCCGGCCAAGGGATCGCCTGGAACGAGGCGGCCGTCAAACGCTTCGCGCAGTGAAGCGCGATCGCGGGCCGTGTGATCTCGGCAGCAGCACGAACCGCTTCGAAATCCCGACGGTCGGCTGCCGAGCGAGCTTGTCGTCTTCTCGCTGCGAGCGGCTGCCTGGGTCAGGCACCGTGCAGCTCGTGCGCCTCGCGTGACAGCGCTTCGCGGTGCTGCGGCGCCGCCAGCTCGATCATGGCCTTGACGCGAGCCTTGAAGGGCAGGCCGCGCAGGCGCACCGCGCCGTTCTCGGTGGCGACGATGTCGACGTCGCTGCGGGCGGTGGTCACCGGACCGCTGAGCCGGCCGACGATGCGCGACAGCGTGCCGCGGCGGGCGGCGCTCGGCAGGGCGATGATCGAGGCGCCGCCCGGCGACCGGCGGGCAGCGCGGACGAAATCGACCTGGCCGCCGACGGCGCCGATGTAGTCGCCGCCGATGCTCTCGGCGTTCACCTGGCCGGTGAGGTCGACCTCGAGCGCGGAGTTGATCGACACGTAGCGCGGCAGCCGCGCCAGCACGTCGGCGGCGTGCGTGTAGTCGATGGGGCAGACCTTCAGCGCCGGGTTGCGGTGCGCATGGCGGTAGAGCCTGTCGTCGGTGCCGAACAGCACGCCGGTGATGCTCACGCCGACGTCGATGCCCTTGCAGGCATTGGTGAGCGCGCCGCTCTCGACGAGGTCGACGAGCGAGTCGCCGACCATGCCGGAATGCATGCCGAGGTCGCGACGGTTGGAGAGCATGGCGATGATCGCCTCGGGGATCGCACCGAAACCGACCTGCAGGGTCGCGCGGTCCGGGATGTAGGCGTCGACGTGCGCGGCGATGCGGCGCTCGAGCTCGCCGATCGGCGCCGACGGGAGCTGGATCGGCGGCCGGCTCGTCTCGACCAGGACGTCGATGTCGGCCTCCGTCAGCGCCACGTCGCAGGTCGTCTGCGGCACGAGGCGGTTCATCTCGGCGATGACGACGCGTGCCTTGTCCACCGCGGCGCGGCTGTGGTCGGCGCCCAGGCCGAGGCTGTAGCGGCCGTGCTCGTCGGGGGGGCTCACCTGCACGAGCGCCACGTCGCAGGCGATGGTGCCGTCGGCGATGAAGGCCACGTTCTGCGAGACGTGGCCGGGGATCACGTCCAGGGCGCCGGCCTGGATCAGGCGACGGTTGGTGCCGACGCCGCCCATGCCGGTGAGCTCGATGCCGTCGACGCCGCCGGGCAGGAAGGTGTCGGAAAACATCGCGGCGAGGAAGGCGCGCACGCCGCCGAGCTCGCGGCGCTGGCGCACCAGCGCTTCGGTCAGGGTCAGCGGCTCGGCCGTGCCCTGGCCCATGACGATGCCGTCGCCCGGTCGAATCCAGTCGCGCAGCTGCAGCTGCGCCGGATCGAGCCGGATCACGCCGTCGCTCCGCCCGCGAGCCGCGCCAGGTGCTCGCCGAACGCGACGAGCCGCTGCGCCCGCTTCAGCAGCGGGCCGTCGATCATCTTGCCCTCGAAGTCGACCGTGCCGATGCCGCGCGCGGTGGCCTCGTCGTAGAACGCGATGAGCCGGCGCGCGTGCTCGAGCTCGGCGTCGCTCGGCCGGAAGACGCGGTTGGCGACGTCGAGCTGGCGCGGCAGCAGGCAGATCTTGCCGTCGTAGCCCATGTCGCGGCCGACCTCGGCGTCCTTCTCGAAGTGCTGGTCGTCGCGGATCTCGACGACGGCCTGGTCGATGGCGACGATGCGTGCCGCCTTCGCATGCAGCAGCACCTGCGAGCGCGAGTACATGACCTCCACCGAGCTCGGGGTGCGACGCGCGCCGAGCTCGCTGGCGAGGTCCTCGGCGCCGAAGTACACCGCCGCCAGGCTCGGGTCGGCGCGGCACAGGGCGGCGGCGTTGGCGACGCCGCCGATCGACTCGAGCCCGCCGACGATGAAGCGGGGCCGGGCCCGTGGCCGGTCGCGATCGAGGCGACGCATGCGGTGCAGCGCCGGGAACAGCGCGTCGCCGCTCTCGAGCTTGGGAACGACGATGCCGTCGACGTCGCTGTCGAGGGCGGCGGCGAGGTCGTTGAGGTAGTGGTCGGACCCGGGCTCGTTGACGCGCACGGTCAGCAAGCCGCGCAGCCCTTGCGCGCGCACGCCCTGCACGAGCGCCGACAGCCCGTCGCGCGCGCTCGCCTTCTGCGCCGGCGGCGTGCCGTCCTCGAGGTCGATCACATAGCCATCGGCGGCGAAGCGCGTGAACTTGCCGACCAGGTCGGCCCGGTTCGCCGGGGCGAAGAAGAGGCTGCGGACGATGAGCATGGCGGTGATCCGGTCAGGCGCTCAGGCGAGCAGGCGGTCGAGTCGTTCCTTCGATTCGAGCAGCTCGTGGAGCATGTCGTGCACGACGCTGCGCACGGAGGTTTCGGCGCTCATGTCGCCGACGATCTGGCCGACGGGGTAGGTGAGGAACTCGCGGGCCCGCACGCGCTCGACGCGCGTGCGCCCCTGGCCCCACCACAGCAGCGCCTGCAAGGGGGCGGGCAGGGTGTCCGGCGCGCCGGGCGCGTCCCAGGCGTCGGTGAAGCGGCTGCGCAGGGTGCGGCAGGGCTTGCCGGTGACGCTGCGCGTCAGCACCGCGTCCTCGGAGCCGGCCTCGAACATCTTCTCCTTGATCTCGGGGGTGACCTCGCTCTCGACCGTCTTCAGCCAGATCGAGCCGCACCAGACGCCTTCGCAGCCGAGCGCCAGCGCCGCCGCCATCTGGCGGCCGCGGCCGACGCCGCCGGCACCGAGCACCGGCAAGGGCGCGACCGCGTCGACGATGCGCGGCCACAGCACCATCGAGGTCGTGCTGCCGGTGTGGCCGCCCGCCTCGGTGCCGACGGCGATGACGAAGTCGCAGCCGACCTGCTGGTGCCGCACTGCATGCTTCGGCGCTCCGGCCATCGCCGCGACCTTAATGCCCTTGGCATGCGCCCGCTCGACGAGCTCGGGCGAGGGCGAACCCAGCGCGTTGACGATCAGGCTGATCGGATGCTCGAGCGCGATGTCGATCATCCGCGCGCTCTCCTCGGGCGTGAAGGTGAACTCGCCGACCATGTCCTTCACGATCTGCTCGGCGTCCTCTTCCGGCAGCGGCGGAATGCCGGCGTCGTCGAGCAGGCGGCGGACGAAGTCGCGCTGCTCCCGCGGCAGCAGGCGCTCGGGGTCGAACTTGCGGTCGCCGAGCTCCGCGTAGCTGGCCGGGTTGAGGATGTCGATGCCGTAGGGCTTGCCGTCGATGTGGGCGTCGATCCACGTCAGCTGCTCGCGGACGCGCTCGGCGCTCATTCGCGCCATGCCGAGGACGCCGAGCCCGCCGGCCTTCGAGACTTCGACGACGACGTCGCGGCAGTGCGAGAAGGCGAAGAGGGGGACCTCGATCCCGAACATCTCGCACAGTCGGTTGTTCATCCGCAGCCCGCCGGCCACGCGGGTATGTTCATGCTCATGAATCGATAATCCTTGGATGTGATCACGCTGTCAAATCGGCGAGGCGCCCGGTCAGTGCGGGGCAGCGGCAGGGCGGCGCCGGAAGCGGCCGGGTCAGGAGCCGGGCCGCGTCGGCTCGGCCAGACGGCGCAGCCGGAAGTAGCGGCTGTCGTTCGCCGGCAGGGTGACGCGGCGCACGCCGAAGCCCATGGCGGCGACGGTCGACACCGGCTGGAACGGGCCGATGGTGCTGCGCGACGCTTCGAGGAGATAGGGCCCGGGCGGCAGCGCGCGCGTCTCGATGACCGTGCCGGCCGCCGTGCGGGTGGCGCGCAAGCCGCCGAAGGGACGCGCCAGCGGATCGCCGACGAAGAGGCCCTGGCCGGGCATGAGGACGCTCTTCCAGTAGGCCTCGACGAGGGACTCGCCGCCGAGGTAGCGACCCATGACGACGCCGATGTCGGGGAACTTGGCCAGGAAGTTGCACGGCTCGATGCTCGCCCCGTAGCTGCCGGTCGCGCCGGCGGCCAGCCACTCCAGGACGGTCGTCTGCCCCGCGCCCGAGAGCACGCCGCCATGCGAGGTGAGGTGGTCGGCGATGGCGCCGTCGAGAAAGCGGTTGCTGGCGATGCCGGCCACCTGCGCCACGCCGGTGAAGTGGAACATCACGTCGGGCTTGCCTTCGAGCGCATCGGCATCGATGCGCTCGATCGGGTACGCCGTCCCGAGCATCGTGCGCACGTGCTCGAAGCTGGCGGCCCGCACGTTGCGGTGCGGGTCGCGCGTGCTCAGCAGGTAGGCCTTGCCGTCGGGCCAGCTTTCGTCCGAGCGCAGGCCGCGGTCGATCATCCGCTTGACGCTCTCCACGTCCTTGCCGGCCAGCAGCATCGCCGGCCGCATCCGCAGGTCGGTGAACGGGGCGGTGCTGCGGCTGTTGAAGTAGGGCTGCGCCTTCGTCATGTGGCAGCCCTCGGCGCAGTAGGCGCCCGGATCGAAGCCGAGCGCGAACGCGGACGTGACCGACATGCACTCGACCCGGAACGGATACGTCCACGCCAGGGCCAGGGCCTGCACGTCGTGGCCGGCCTTGGCGTCGAGCACTTCCCGGACGCGCAGGTACTCGCCGAAAGGCATCACCGGCTGGCCTGGCGTGAAGCGGACGTGGATGACTCGCTCCTCCGGGATGCCTCGCTTGGCCGCGTAGTAGCGGGCGACCTCGACGCTCGCCGGGTCGGCGTCGTTGACGACGATGGCGACGTCGCGGCTGCGCAGGCCGATCGGCGGCAGTGACAGGCGGAGTTGCTCTTCAGGGCCGGCGGCCGTGCTGGCGCGCTGCGCCGCGGCGGGCGGCGCGACGGCGGCGGCGAGGACGACGGCGAGGACGGAGGCGAGCCCCGAGGCGAGGCAGCGTGCGGAGCGCCGCGCCGGGCGCGAGGCGCGCGCCGACGAGCGGGCCTGGCAGAGACAGCGCAACGCGGATCGAGAGCCCATCCGCCGATTCTCGGCGCACGCGCGAGCCGGCGGACAGGCGAGCGGGGCGGTCAGGCGAGCGGCGCAGTCAGGCTGTGTCGGATTCGATACCCGGTGAGCGTGGGTCGCGCTCCTGCGGGGCGTTGTCGGGCGCCCGTCGGTCCTCGTCAGCGGCGGAGCGGTCTTGCTCCCCAGCGTCGGTCGGGCCGGCCGGATCGCGCTCGATCTGTTCCCCGGATGCGGCCGGCCTGGCGTCGGCCCCGGCGCGCCGCCAGGCGTCGTTGTCGTGGGGCAGCTGGGTCATCGCGATCTCCTGTTCGATGCGGACCACCGGTTCGGGCAAGCGACATTCCTCCGGCCGTCGCGATCGCCAATCTCCTACGGATCGAAGGACATCGACGGCGGTCCCCTGCGCTTCGCCGCGGTCTGCACAATGCCGCGCGCCGGTCCCGCGCCGAGCACCAACCAGACCATGCACCCTCGCAAGCGCAGCGACCACCTCCGCTCCCGCGTCGCCTCGAGCCGCGGGCTCGGCGCATGAGCGAGCCCGTGCCTCTGGCGAGCTGGCTCGACGCTGCGCCGCTCATCGACATCCTGCTCGGCACCATCGTCCTCGCCGGCATGTGGGGCGGCTGGCGGCGCGGCTGGCTGGCCGCGAGTGCCGAGCTGATCGGCCTCGCCGCCAGCCTGCTGTTCGCGTTGTGGGCCTATCCGCACGGCGTCGCGCTGCTGGCTTCGCAAGGCCTCGACTGGGGCGTCTGGGCGCCGCCGCTGACCTTCCTCGCCGCTTTCCTGCTCGCCCGGCTCGTCCTGGCGCTGCTCCTCGGCCGGCTCGTCGCCGCGGTGCCGGCGAAGGCGCACGCGAGCCGGCTCAATCGCGCTCTGGGCGTGATCCCGGGCGCCGGCAACGGCCTGGTGAACGCGCTGGTGGTGGCGATGCTCCTGCTCGCCTTGCCGCTTGCCGACGGGTTCAGCCGCAAGGTCGCCGACAGCGTCATCGTCGCTCGCCTCTCGCAGCCTGCCGAGTGGCTGGAGGCGCGGCTCGGCCCAATCTTCAACCCGGCCTTCGAGCGCACGCTCAGCAAGCTCACCGTGCGGCCGGGATCGAGCGAGTCGCTGAGCCTGCCGTTCACGGTCGCCCAGGCGCCGCCGCGGCCCGATCTCGAGGCGCGGATGCTCGAGCTCGTCAACGAGGAGCGGGCGCGCGCCGGCCTGCGCCCGCTGCTCGCCGACCCCGAGGCGCGCGACGTCGCCCGGGCCCATTCGCAGGACATGTTCGCGCGCGGCTACTTCTCGCACGTCACGCCCGACGGCAAGGACCCGTTCGATCGCCTGCGCAGCGCCGGCGTGCGCTATCTCAACGCCGGCGAGAACCTGGCCCTGGCGCGCAACCTGCCCATGGCGCACCAGGGCCTGATGGATTCGCCGGGGCATCGCGCCAACATCCTGCGGCCGCAGTTCGGGCGAGTCGGCATCGGCATCCTCGACGGCGGCCGCTACGGCCTCATGGTGACGCAGAACTTCCGCAACTGAGCGTCGGCCGCGGCTTGGCGTCGTCGACCGAGACGCGAGGTCGCACCCGAGCGCACCGACGGCTAGGCCGTGCCGCGGTCGGGCCTGATTCGGCCGATGTCCTCGCCCGCCACGCCGAGACGCGTCCGTGCCTGCATCGCCGGACTCGTGCGCAGGACCGCGCGTTCGATGGCGGCGCCGGCACGACGCACGAGGAAGCGCTGCCATGGCGGCAAGCGCCACGGGTGGCCGAGGCCGATGCGGCGCCGCAGGTGCTCGGGAACGACGTCGACCGCGGCCTGCACGAGCACCGCCTGCACGGGCCGCAGCGTCGGCGGCAGCGCCGGCATGCGAGCGACGATGCGCAGGAAGTCGTGAACGATGGCCGAGCCTTCGAGGCTCGCCTCCATGCGTGCGAACAGGGCCTCGACGTCTGCCTGCGAGCGGGGTGCGCAGGCGCAGCCGTAGAGACGGGCGAGCGGCTCGCCTTCGGCATAGAAACGGTCGCGTTCCGACGCCGACAGCGGCCGCACGTACGCCTCGTAGGCGGCAAGGAAGCCGAACGAGGCCGTCGCATGCACCCACTCCAGGAGCTCGGGGTCGCTGGCCGCGAACGAACGTCCGTCGGGAGCGAGTCCCTGCACCGACTCGTGCCGGCGACGGACCGCAGCGATCATCGGCAGGACGCGGCTGCGCGGTCCGTACACGCTCATCATGGCGGCGTAGCCGGTGCGCTGCAGCCGCTCGAGCGGCCGCTCGGGAAAGGACGTGTTCTCCCACACGCCGGTGCGCACCCGCGGCTCGCCGAGCTCGAGGATCACGGCGGCGACGCCGCCGATGAAGAGCGACAGCGGGTTCGCGAACACCTGCCACGACACCGAGTTCGCATCGAGCAGCGCCGGCTCGGCGTGCGGCTGCAGGAAATCGTCGTTGAGCTCGCCGCCTGGCCACAGCAGGCGCGTGAGCCCCGCTTCCATCGCCCGGCGAAGCGGTGCGGGCATGCTCATGGTCCGGGGCCGCACGCCCGGTCGATCACTGCCGGCCCTGGCGGTGCTCCCATTCCGATTCGGCCAGCCCGTCTTCGGTGAGCCAGCGCCGCCAGTAGGCGATGTCCTGCTCGTTGAGGCCGCTCGCCTCCTGGAGCGCATGCAGCTCGCCCTCGGCGGCGATCGCACGCGCCCGCGACGCTGAGATGCCCAGTTCGGCACCGATCTCCGAGCACGACTTGCCGGCCTGCCGCATGAGGTGGACCTGGCGGGCGCGAAGGCGGCGCTTGATCGACGACGGCGACGGCACGCATTGCAGGTAGGCCTTCGGGTCGCGACCGAACCTGGGGCCCTTCACCGGCTTGGCGAGCGCTGCCTCGATCTCGCGCAGCGTCATCTCGGACATGGCTTTGCCCATGGCCGATGGTAGGCAGCCGCTCGTCGGCCGGCGGCGGAGACTTAGCGGCAGGCGTCACATCTCACGCCGATGCGTGAGCGCGGGTGACATCGGCAACGGCGCGCCGCGGCGCCCCACCACCGTTCAGCTTCGCACCGCGCTCGCCGACGCAGCGACGAAGCGGCGCGGACGGCGTCGTCCGGCGAGGCCGCCGAGGGCACCCGCGATGGCGCCGAGCACGAGTGCGCCCGCCGCTGCCAGGGCCGCCTTCGACGAGGCGCTCGCCGCCGCGTCGGCGACCTGCCGCGCCCTGCTGCCCGCCTCGGCGCGACGCTGCGCGAGTTGCGCACCGAGGCTGTCGACGGCGCTCGTTCCCGGCGGCGTGGCGTCGCGGATCGCCTCGGCGGCCGGACCCGAGGCCGCCGTGACGCTGCTCGTCGCCAGCTCGGCCGTCTTGCCGACGACCGCAGCGCCGCCGCGCACGACCGAGCCGACCATGGCCGTGACGAGGTAGACGGTGACGATGGTGCCCAGGCCCCAGGTGAGCAGGCCGTGCAGCACCGCGTCGGTCTTCTCGAGCGAGCCGCACAGGTGGCCGGCGACCCAGCCGCCGAGGAACAGGGCCACGGCGCTGCTCACCGCCCACCAGATGCCGGCGCTGATGCCGAAGGTAGTCGCGTCCGGCGAGCCGTAGCCGAGCGGATCGAAGGCGCCGAGCCCGACGCCGGCGCCGACGAGGCTCAGCACCAGATGCACGACCACGGCGATCACCATCCCGGCGAGCACCGCGCCCCAGGACACGTGCCGCGCCGGCAGCGGCAGGGTGGTGGCGGACTCCCGGACGACGGCGGGGTCGTCCGTCGCCGATCGTTGCAGCGTGCTCATCGATGGGTCTCCGGTTCGCGGGCCGTCGCCGGCATGCGGTCGACGTGCACCTCCGTCCGCCGCACGGTGTCGCGCACGACCTCCTCGTGGTGGACGATGCGCTTGCTGATCTCCACTTCCTCGATCACGCGGGCGGTCTTGCTCACGACGGCGACCTCGACCATCTCGCGCACGTCGAGGACGCCTTCGGCGAAGGCCGCGAGGTCCGCCTCGCCAGCCGGACGGTCGGCGGCCCGGCGCTCGACGGTGGCGCGCTCCTCGCGCAGGTGGACGGCCTGCTCGACGGGCGCCTCGACGACGCGGCTGGACACCCGGACCACGCCGCTCCGCTCGGTGCGCCTGCCGACCTCGAGCTGCTCCTCGAGCACCGGCAGCGTCTCGGCGCCCGCGGCCTCGAGAACCTGTTCGGCGCGGTTCAGCTCGGCCTCGCTGGTCACGCGCACCGTGACGCCGGACCGCTCGGCGCTCGTGTCGTGCGCACCGCGGCCGGTCAAGGCCACGGCCGCTTCCGCGAAGCCCGCCTCGAGCAAGCGGGCGCGCGCGGCCTGGGCGCCCTGCTGGCTGTCGAACACGGCGAGAAGCACGTTCTCCATGCTCAGCGCCCCTTCCGCGGCGACGCTGCGCTCGCGGCGTCATCCGATTCGGCCGCGGCGATCTCAGTCGGGCTCGGCGGCTCGAGCCGCTCGATCTCGATGTGCTCCTTGCGCAGCTCCACCGTCTGCGGCTGGCGGTGCGTGCCGTGGACACGGGTGACGCGGATCTCCTCCGTCAGCACGAGGCGCTTCTCGGTCACGATCACTTCCTCGATCACCGGGATCACAAGGGTGTCGCCCTCGTAGCGCGGCTCCGGAATGTCGTCGCTGCCGAGCGGCGCGTTGACGGGGACCCGCTCGATCTCCACCTTGTAGTTGCGCAGCAGCTCGTCAACGGTGGCGGTGCGCGTGTCGACGCGCTTGCGCAGCCGGTAGCCGCCGCCCACGACCGCACGCTTCTCGACGTGGAGGAACTCCTCGATCACGGGCAGGATCACGCGCTCTTCCCGGGCGCCGCCGTCGCCATCCGGCTCCACGCTCGCTTCCTTGCGAGAGTCTCCACCCATCGAGTCGCGCACCATCCGGCCTCCAGGCGCCTCCGCTTCGACGCGCGGCGCGAACGCAGTTGGCGAGCGGCATGCCCGACGGCGATCGCCCGCCCGGACCGCAGCGCCGGCACAGGGGAGGTATGTCCTCCCCATGAACGAGGGGGAGGGACACTGAGCCGCGAAACGAGGCCGGAGCGAAACTCGTTGCGCTTACTCGCGAACACCGGATGGACGACCAGCACTTTCGCTTGCGGGGGATTCCGGCCGAGTTCCCGCCGGATGCCGACGGCGGCGTCGATTGCCGGAGCCAGGGCCGTGCGCTGGCCTACCTCCGCCACGCCGTGCTGCAGGGGGACAGCTTCGTCGTGCTCACCGGCGAGGCCGGCATGGGCAAGACGGCGCTGCTTCGCCGGCTGCTGCAGAGCCCGGCATCCGACACTCTCGTGTCCGCTTTCCTCGCGGCGCGGCGCTTCGACACCGCGGCGTTGCTGGCGGCCGTGTCGCGCGCCTTCGGCGCGCCGGTGGACGGCCATTCGGCGGCCGAGCTGCGGGCCGGCCTGCAAGCCTTCCTGGCGACGCTGACGGCCAGCGGCCGACGGGCGCTCCTCGTCGTCGACGATGCGCAGCAGCTGCCGGCAACGGCCGTGACGGAGCTGATCGAGCTCTCGAAGCTGCGCTCACGGCGCGATGCGCCGCTGCAGATCGTGCTGGCGGGACGGACCGAGCTGCGGTCGATGCTGCAACGATCGCTGCTCATCGGCACGGCCGAGCCGATCTTCCTGTTCTGCGAAGTCGGGCCGCTGGGCGCCGGCGAGGTCCGTGCCTACGTCGCGCACCGCATGTGCCGCGCTCAGCCCGACGCCTGCCCGTCGCTGAGCGAGGATGCATGCAACCGCATCCATCGCACGACCGGCGGCGTTCCCGCGGCGATCGACCAGCTCTGCGATCGGCTGCTGGCCGCAGCGCAGCCGCGGCAGCTCCAGCGCATCACCTCGGCCGCGATCGACCGGGCGCTCACCGCCGAGCCGCCCCCGGTGCCGGCCGATGCAGGCGCGGCCGACGTGAGCGCCGAGTCGCCCATTGAGATGGAGGCGGCCGCGAATGGCCGGCGGCGCACGGCCGTCCGCAGCGCCCGTGCTGCCGGCTCGGGCCCGCGCGGCGCCGTGCTCCTGGTGACGGTGCTCGTCATGGCGTCCCTCATCGCCGGCGTCGTCCACGAGTACCACGGCGTGCTGGCCGAGGCCCGCCTCTCGTCGCTCGCGCAGGCGACGCGCGTCGCGCCGGCGGCTGCGCCTGACGTCCTGCCGGCCGTTCCGCCTGCGCTGCCGCCGGTGCTTCAGTCGGCCGCCCAGCCTGCCGTTCCGCCTCTGGCCGTGCCGGCGGCCGCTGCGGTGGCTGCCGAGACGGCGCGGGTGTCGCCCGCCGATGCCGTGCCCGTGGCGGCCGCGGTTCTCTTTCCCGAGTCGAACCCCTGGCAGGCCCTGCCGCCGGAGGCTCTCGTGCCGCCGGCGCAGGCCCCGGAGTCACCGGCGGAGCCGGCGGCGGCGCTGCAGCCCGGCCCGGTGGTCGAGGCATGCAGTGCCGCGGTGATCGCGCTCGGGCTGTGCAGCTCGCCCGGCGCTCCCTGAGCACGGCATGCGATCCGGCCTGCGCTCCATCGTTCTCGCGTTGACCCTCGTGTCGAGCGGGACGGTGGCGGCCCAGGCGTCGGCCGATCCAGCCCCGGGCAGCGCGACTCCCGGCGGCCCGCCGCCGAGCGGATTGCCGAGCGGTCCCGGCTCCGTCGCGCAGATGCCGGGAGGGCCGACGCCGGGCGCCCCGTTGCCGCGCCGTGCTGCGGTCAACCCGGGCTCCAGCAGCGGCGCTTTGGTCGGCACGGTCCCCTACAAGATCGTCACCGCCTCCGAGCGGGGCACCTACATCCAGATCGGACGCGACCTCGCCAAGTTCGTGGCGCCCGAGGCGGGCATCGAGCTGGAGGTGCTGCCGTCGGCCGGCTCGGCGGAGAACGTGCAGCGCCTCCGCCGCGAGCCCGGCGTGAAGCTCGCGCTCGTCCAGTCGGACGTCTACCAGGCCTTCCTCGACCAGGCGGCGGCGGGCCATGCCGAGGCGCGCGAGCTGATCCAGCCGCTGCGCCTGATCATGCCGCTCTACAACGAAGAGATCTACTTCATCGCGCGCGCCGATGCGCCGCTGACTCACGTGCACGAGATCCGCAACGCCCGCATCAACGTCGGACCGCTGCGGAGCGGCACGGCCATGTCGGCGACGACGCTCTACCGCCAGCTGTTCGGCGAAGCGATGCCCGACGCGCGGACGAGCTTCCTCACCAACGAGGAGGCGCTCGTCAAGCTGACCGGCGACCGCAGCCTCGACGTCGTCGTGGTGGTCGGCGGTCAGCCGACCAAGCTGCTCGCCGACATGAAGCCGGAGGCGCGCCAGCTGATCAAGCTGCTCCGCTTCGACCCCGCGCATGCCAGCAGCCGCGAGGCCCTGAAGACCTATTTCCGGGCGACCGTGCGGGCCAGCAGCTACCCCAACCTGCTGTCCGAGGACATCGCCGGGCTGGCGGTCAAGGCCTACCTCGTCACCTACGACTACAACCTGGGTTCCACCGTCAACCGGCTGACCCGTTTCGCGCGCGCCCTGTGCGGCCGCTTCGACACGCTGCAGGCGCAAGGCCACCCGAAGTGGCGCGAGGTCGAGCTGGGGCTGCCGGAGCTGAGCCGCGGCTGGTCGTACTACCCGCCGATGGCCAGGGAGATGAAGAACTGCATCGCCCAGCGCTCGCGGCCCGCGCCGGTGGCCAAGGTCTGCACGCAGCAGGAGCGCATCCTCGGGCTCTGCAAGTAGCGGCTGCTGCCTTGCGGCCTCAGGGGCACAGCTCCATGCGCTGGGTGACCCCGGCGATGGTGTCGGTCACGAACCAGAAGTAGTACTCCCGCCCGGTGATGTTGATCGATTCCCGGCCGGTCGGCGTGCCGCTCCGCGTCGCGTAGACCACCGGGACGACCCAGCCACGCTCCGAGCTGCGGCCCAGGCCGAGCGGGCAGCCGCCGGGCTCGGGCTTGCCGTAGCTGATCTCCACATTGGTCTGCGGCGTCGGCATGCGGAAGGCGAAGTAGTCGCTGATCGTCTTCTGGTAGCCGATGGGTGCACGGCCGCGGATGGGCGTGGGCGCCTGCGGCTCGGGCGCGCTCGCGCAGCCGGTCAGCAGGACCAGGGCCCATGCGCCCGTCCACCGTGCTCGTTGCGTGCGTCGTGTGTCTTTCAGTGCGCTGGCAGTCAGGGGCATGGGATCGGGAAGATGGCGCACCGGGGCGTGCCCGCCATGAGACGGGCCGCCGCCTTGCGATGCAACCCCTTGAGTGAGTGGACGGCCATGGAGGTTACACCGGCGTCAGCCGCCTCGGCCTTCGATCAGGACGGCAGGAAGTCGACGGGCCAGCTGACGACCATCACCTCGACGTCCTTGGCGCCGAAGTCGAACTGCCGGATGCGCGCCAGCAGCTTGGCCTCGAGCTCGGGCGTCTTCAGCTCGCTCGAGACGATGCGCAGCGCCGTGACGTTGCCGTCGGCGGCGATCGTCAGCGAGAGGACGACCTTGCCCTGCAAACCGGGCTCCTCGCGCAAGGCCCGGTTGTAGATCGAGTAGATGGAGCCCTTGTTGCGCTCGAAGACGAGGCGCACGTCCTCGATCGAGCGCGACGCCTTGCCGCTGCCGCTGCGGGCGAGCGTGCCGCCCGCGCCCGCGCCGGAACCGCCGCCGCCCGAGCCGCCGGCGCCGCCGATGCCGCTGCCGGTGCCGTCGCCGCGGCCGCGCGCCCCGCCGCCGCCCGGCCCGCCGCCACCGCCGCCGCCGATCACGCCCTCGACCATCGTCGTCGAGCGGCCGGCGAGTCCGCCGCCGCCGGTGTTCCTGCTGTAGCTCGCGGTGTTGATGCCGCCGGAGCCGCCGGCGACGTTCGACGTGATGAGGGCGCGCGTCGGCACGCCGGCCTCGGTTCCGGCACCGACGCCGACGCCGCTGCTGGTACCGACGCCCGGGCCTGGGGCGATGTCCTTGCGGAGCTGGACCGCGACCGGGGCACCGTGCAGCTCCTGCAGGTCGTCCTTCATGGCCAGCAGGCCGATCCCGGCCGCCTTGCGTCGCGCCGCCTCGATCTCGCCCGGCGGCTTGTCGGGCACCGGCACGCGTGCCTCGGGCACCGGCGCCTCCTTGTTCAGCGCCACCTGGGGCGGGCCGGCGGGCAGGCGCGCGGCGGGCTTCGGCGGCTCGGGCCGTTTGGCATCGGGCTTGGGCGGCGTCGCCGCGGCCTGCGTCTCCACCGGCCGGACCGGCTCGGCCTTCTTCATCGCCGGCGGCGGCGCTGGCGGTGCGGCCGCCTGCTCGAGGACGATGCGCGCCATGGGCAGCGGCACGGCGTGGGCCGCGCCGGGGTCGGGCTTGAACACGGGCAGCCAGGGCAGGGCGAGGCCGGCGAGGGCCATCGCCGTCAGCACCGAGGTCGCGATCCGCTTGAAGCGAAGGTCGTCGTCCTCGATCGCGGCCCAGGCGAGCACGGGCTTGCGGAACGACACGCCCGGCAGGGCCAGCGCGGCGCTCACAGGTCCTCCCGCTGGCGCACGGCGAAGGACACGTCGGCGAAGCCGGCCTGCGAGCCGCTGACCATGATCTTGCGCAGCAGGCGGTAGGGGATGTCCTTGTCGCCCATGATCGTCAGCTGCCGGCTCTGCGCCTCGTTCTCCTTGCGGATCACCTGCCGTCCGGCCTGCTGCTGCAGCTCGGTCTTGAGCGGCTCGATGACGTCGCCCGGCGCGGCGAGCGCGTCGGCGACGAGCGCGACCTTGCGGCCGTCGACAACGACCTCGTCGCGATTGACGATCACGACGACCGTCTCGCGCGGCGCCTTCTGCGACGCCGATTCCGGCAGCTTCACCGACTTCGGGCTGGCCAGGATCTCGACGCCGCCGGCATTCCAGAGCAGGAAGAAGATCAGGATCGTGAAGACGTCGATCAGCGACACGAGGTTCATGTCGACCAGCGTCTGGTTGCGGTTCTTGCGCTCGGCGCGGCGCTGCAGGGGCGTCCGCTTCATGGCTTGCGCCCCGCCGGCGTCGCCGGCGCAATCCCGCCCGAAGCGTTGAGCAGCGGCGCGTCGCCGATCGAGATGCTGGGGAAGTAGTCGACCCGCACCTGCTTGCCGTTCTGCACCTGGTGCCCCGAGCGGACCGCGTCCATCACCCTGACCAGCGTCTCGTACGAGGTGGCGTTCTCGGCCAGCACCGTGGCGTCGTCCTGCTGCGGGAACCTGTTCTTGATCGCGGCGATGAAGAGGCCGAGCGCCTTGGTGTCGGGGCCCTTGCCGGGCACGTTCGGGATGCGGTCGAGCAGCCCGCCGTGCTTGTCCTGCACGTCGAGCCCGTCGGCGCGGACGACGACCTCGAGCTTGAGCGGCTTGTCCGGGTCGAGCTTCTGGATCGCGTCGCTCGACTGCGCCGGCAGCGACAGGTCGATCACCGCCAGCCGCGTGAACACCGCCGTCGACAGCAGGAACGGCACCAGGACGACGATCAGGTTGATGAACGCCGTGATCTCCAGGTGCGCCGGCGTCTTCTTCAGGCGGCGGACTCGCATCGCCTCTCCTTGATGGGTGGCGAGCGGATCAGCGCGCGGGCGCCGGTTCGGGGCGGACGCGCGCGACGACGTTCAGGAAGCTGATCTTCGCCGCCTCGAGGCCGTCGACGATCTCGCTCGTCTTCGCCTGCAGGAAGGCGTGGATGAGGAGGAACGGGATCGCGACCATCAGCGCGAACGCGGTGTTGTTCATCGCGATCGAGATCGATGCCGACAGCATCTCTGCCTTCTCGGCCGGGTTGACCTGCGCCACCGCCGTGAAGCCCTTGATCAGGCCGATGATGGTGCCGAGCAGGCCGACGAGCGTGATCACGTTGGCGAAGGTGGCGATGTAGTGGGTGCGCTTCTCGAGGCGCGGCACGATCTCCATCATCCCTTCCTCCATGGCCGCATCGAAGTCCTCGCGGCGGCCGGGCGCCTGCATCCGCGCCAGGCCGTAGTGGACGATCCTGCCGACGGCGGCGTCGGACTTCGCGGTCGCGCTCTGCACCTCGCGGAACTGGCCGTTCTGCAGCATGGGCTGCAGCTGCGACCAGAGGCGGCGGTTGTCGCTGCGCGCGCGGCTGAGGAAGACGAAGCGCTCGATGGCGATGGTCAGGCCGAGCGCCATGATGAGCAGGCTCGGGTAGAGAAAGACGCCACAGTCCTGGAAGAACTTGACGACGGTGCTGTAGGTGTCCATGGCGGATCTCCTGGTCGATGCGAAAGGGGTGCCGGCTACTTGGCGGCGGGAGCGGGTCGGGCAGCCGGGGCCACGGCCGGGGCAGCGGTGCCTGCGGGGGTGGCGGGCCTGGCGAGGGCCTGCGCGTCGTAGCGGACCTCGCGCCGGAAGACGTCGCGATCGACCGGCGCGAGCGCCTCGTCGAGCACGCTCACCGGCGGCCGCCCCGACAGGTCGCCGGGCAGCGGCTTCTTCCACGGCACGATGTAGAGAACCTTCGGCAGCTCGCGGTTGCCGATGATCGGCGTGCGGTCGAGCTCGGCGCGGTCCTGCGCCAGCGCAGGGCCTGCACCGCCGGCCGCCAGCGCCGTCGCCATGGCGAGCGCAGGGAAGGGCAGGGTCGTCATTCGAGCTTCTCCTGGAGCATCCCGACCCTGATCGGCGCCGGCTTGCGGTTCTTGAGGTCGGTGACCCATTTCGTCACGGTCACGTCGCTGCCGGCGAGTGCCAGGTAGCGGCCGTAGAGCTCGAGCGCTCGCAGCCCGTCGCCGAGATAGAGGTCGTGGAGGATGCCCAGGTTGAGCACCGGCGCCGCGTAGCCGGCATCGAGCGCGATCGCCTTCTCGTAGGCCTCCCGCGCCTGCGCGAAGCGGCCTTGCTGGCGATAGGCCACGCCGAGATGGTTGAAGTAGATCGGCTGCCGCGGGTTGATGCGCGTGGCCTGCTCGAATGCGGCGATCGCCTCGTCGAGGCGGCCGGCCTGGCGGTGCAGGACGCCCAGGTTGGCGTGCGGGCCGCCGAGGTCGGGATGGGCCTGGGCCAGGGCGCGGAAGGCGCGCTCGGCCTCGCCGGCGCGGCCGTTCTTCAGCGCCTGGCTGGCCTGCTCGAAGGCTGCTTTCACGGCCGGCGCGACCGGCGCTTCCGGAGGCGGGCGCGCCGGCCCCGCCGGGGTCGCCGCGCTCGTGGCCGTCGCGGCGGTGGACGGGGCGGGGCCCATGGCGCTTCGCGCGCTGCCGAACGTGTCGCCGACGGTGCTGCAGCCGGCGGCGGCGATCACCGTCGCGGCGACGAGCACCCGCGCCACCGCGCTGCGCAGCTCAGCGGATCGCATCGATCGCTCCTTCCGTCACTTCGCTCTTGCCGTAGCGCACCGGCCGCAGCTCGCGCAGCGCGGCGAAGCTGTCCTTGACCCACTGGTCGTAGACGCCCTGGGTGGCGCGCCGCGCGTTGACCTCGTGCAGCTCGATCGCCTTCTCCTCGAAGGGATAGGCCTGCTCCTCGAGCAGAACGTCGTACTGCTCGCGCTCGACCCTGGACAGGCGCTTCGGCCGCTCGGAAGAGAGCAGCGCCTTGCCGAAATCGCGGTAGAGGGTGGCGATGCGGTAGGTGGCGGCCGTCGTCACGTCGGCGACGCCGTAATCGGCGGCGACGGCATAGGCCTTCAACGCGTCTTCCATGCGCGCCTTCTTCAGGCGCAGCTGCTGCTGCAGCGGCTCGACGAGGGCGACCCGGCGGTACTGCTCGGCGGTCGGCTCGGCGACCGCGAGCGCCGCCGTCGCGCCGAGGAATCGCGTGCGGTACGTGCGCGCGGCGCCGCCCGCCTGGTCGGCCTGCAGGATGTCCTTCATGAGGGCCGCTTCGCGCGCCGCATCGCGATCCTGGCGGGCGATCGCCGCCAGGCGCCAGCGCGCCTCGACCGCGGGCTCGAGCGGCTGCGGGTGCTGGCGCAGGTAGGCCTCGTAGGCCCGAGCGGCGGCCGCGCGGGCCTGGCCTTTCTCGTAGAGCTCGGCGGCCTGCCATTGCGCATCGCGCATGACGGCCGGGTCCTTGCTCGCCGCGGCGATGCGCTCGTACTCCGCGCCGGCCTGCGGCCACTGCTTCTTCTCGAGGTAGGCCACGGCGAGCTTGCCGCCGACCTCGGCCTGCAGCGGATGGTTCGGGTAGCGCTTGCGAAAGTCCTCGAGCGTCGCCGCGGCGCCCTCCCAGTCCTTCAGGGTGAGCAGCGACGCGGCGGCGTCGTACTGCGCCGTGGCTCGGATCGCCGACTGCGGCGCCACCGCGGCGACTCTCGCGAAGGCGGCGACCGCCTCGCGTCCCTTGCCCGCCTCGCGCGCCTGCTCGCCCTGCTTGTAGACAGCGGCGGCCTGGCGCTCGACGAGATCGTTGCGGCCCGGCTCGCGCTCGCCGGTGAGGCGCAGCGCCTCCGCGTAGGCGCGCTCCGAGCGGTCGAAGGCCTGGCTCTCGAAGGCGGTGTGCGCGAGCACGGTCCACGCCACCTTGCGCTGCGCGTCGGCGGCGGCCGGGCCGAGGTCGACGACGCGTTGCGCCAGCGCCGCCGCGGCGGGCGCGTCGCCGAGGGCGTAGAGCTTCTCGGCGGCGTCGGCGAGGACCGGGCCGGTCCTCGCATCGCTGCCGAAGGCATCGGCGAAGCGCACCGCGCTGGCGACGGCCGCCCGCTGCAAGGTCGCCTTCTCGGCGGCCGCGGCGCGCTTGTGCTGCTCGCCCCGGGCGAGCAGGGCGGCGTAGCCGGCGTCGGCGCTCCGCTCGTGGCGCGGATAGCCGTACGCCGTCTTCTCGTACTCGTCGCTCGCTTCGGCGAACCGGCCTTCGTCGTACAGCAGCTCGGCGAGCAGGAAGTGGCTCTTCGGCGCCTCGGCGTCGGCGGGGAAGGACGCGATCAGCTCGCGGTACCAGACGATCGCTTCCTGCGCGTCGGCCTTCGCCTTCGTCTTCTGCGCGCTCGCGTGGTGGTGGCGTGCCAGCTCCACCAGGGTCGTTCGCACCAGCGGCTGCGCCTTCTCCCAGCCCTCGGGGTTGGCGCGGCGGAACTCGCTGTCGCGGCCGTAGCGGCCCACGTATTCCTTCTTCGCGAGCAGGGCCTGGGCACCGAAGCCGGTCTTCTCGTAGATGTCGATGACCCGAGCCTGCAGCACCGGTGCCTGCGCATGCAGCGGGTTGCGCCGGCCGAACGCGCCGAAGGTGTCGGCGGCGTCCTTGGTCCGCTCCTGCCGGATGTAGAGCTCGCCGAGCTGCTCGTAGACGCGGAATTCGTAGCCCTTGCGCGTCGGCGAGTCGACGAAGGCGGCGATCGTTGCCGCGCCCTTCAGGTTCTCGAGGCTGATGCTGACGACGCGGAAGGTGTCCTCGACCAGCTCCCGGTCGGCGCGCGACAGCCCGTGCAGGGTCTCGAGGCCGCCCTCGCCGGGCCGGTCGCCGACCTTCAGGTCGAGCACGGCGAAGAACGAGGCCAGTGCCTCCTCCAGACGCGCCTGCTTGTAGAGCGACCAGCCGTGCATGTAGAGCGAGCGGTCGTGGAAGCCGTTCGCCGGGCCGACGGCGAGGACGACCGAGAAGGCCTTCTCCGATTCGGCATAGCGGCGCGCCGTGAACAGCAGCTCGCCGCGGCGGAACTGCGCCTCGTCGCGGTGCGCCGTCGCCGGGAAGTCGGCGACCAGGCGGTCCAGCGTCTTCAGGGCCGTCTCGAGGTCGCCGCCTTGCTCGTGCGCCCGCGCCAGCTGGTAGAGGACGCGGTCATTGCCGGCGTCGTTCGGGTTGGTCTTCAGGTACTCCTGGTAGCGGGCGATCGCCACCTTGAAGTCGGGCGCGTCGGCACCGGCGACCCCGGTCGCTCCGGCCGCACGGCTCTCGGCCCGCTCCATTTCCAGGTCGCCGATGCGGCGCATCGCCTCGCCGCGCTGGCCGGCCGTCGGTGCGATGGCGAGGAATCTCTGGTAGGCCTCGATGGCCTGCGCTTCGCTCACCTGCGGGAAGGCGCCGTCCGTCTGCACCGCGATGCTGCGGCCGGCGAGGGTGCGCAGGGTTGGCTCGTTGTCCGGCGAGCCGCCGCGGCCGAAGGCGCCGCAGCCGGCGAGCGTGCTCGACGCCAGCAGCGCCGCCAGCATCGTCAGCCGCAGCGTGCGGCGGCTAGCGCTTCGCGGTGCCATCGATGCCCTTGGCGTAGGCGCGGTCGTAGAGCTGGGCCACGGCGAAGCGGGCCTGCGTCTCGTAGGCGGCGAGGCGATGCTGCTGCCTGGTCAGCTCGGCGACCGCGATCTCCTGTGCGGCGACGCGCTGCTCCTGGCCGAGCGAGGCGACGTGCGGGATCAGCACGCCGAGGCGCGGGTCGAGGGCGGCGATGCGCGTCCGAAAGGCCTCGAAACGCGCCGGCTCGGTGCGCTGCGCTTCGGCGAGCGCGGCGTCGCGGCGGCTCGCGCCGACGAGACCCGCGTCGACGCTCGCAAGCTCCTTGCCGAGCGTCCAGGCGCGGTCGATCCGCGCCTGCGAGAGCTGCCAGGCGAGCACGCCGGAAGCGATGCGCAGGCGTTCGCGCGTGCGCACCAGGTCCGCCTGGGTCTCGGCATCGGCGCCTGGCATGGCCGCGAGCGCGTCGACGGCCTGGCGCGCACTCTGGAGGCGGGCGAGCAGCGCCGTCTCGCGGTCGTCGGCGAAGGCCTCGCCGTCACCGGCGCTCTCGCCTGCCGCGATCTCGCCGGCGAGGCCGTCGCGGCGCTTGTGCAGCGCGTCCAGCGTCACCTGCCAGGGTCGGCCCTGCACCGGCGGCAGCTTCTGGGCGAAGGCCTTGCGCCGCGTCGCCAGCATGTCGCCGAAGGTGCCGAGCTTGTCCTTCCATTCGTCGAGATTGCGTGCCAGGAAGCGCAGGTCGCGGTAGTTCTTGAGCGCTTCCTGGAACTCGTGCCGCGCCAGCACCTGCGCCAGGTGGCGTGCGTGCGGCATCCCCGTCGGAAGCTCGCCGATGCTCCAGAACCAGCCCATCTCGTCGCCGGGGTTGCGCTCGACCAGGGCCTCGAGGAGGGCGCCCTTCCTGATCGCCTCGATCGACTCGCGCAGGGCCCGCCCCTCGCGCTCGAACGACGCGATCGCCGCGTTGTAGCCGTCGAGCGACTGTGCGTAGGCGCCGAGCTCGGCGAAGGCGTAGGGGACGGCGATCTGCGCCTCGAGCACGGCGCTGTCGCTGAAGTCGCGACCGGCGAGCTCGGCCCATGGCACGAGGGCGAGCTTGGGCTCCTTGAGCGAGTCGGCGGCCCAGCCGAAGCCGAGCAGCGCCTTGTTCGCCGACAGGCTCTTCAGGCGCACGCGCTCGAGATACGTGCGTGCCTCCTTCGGCCGCGCATCCGCGAGGGCGGCGAATCCGAGCGCCAGGTTGGCGCGGTCGCGCAGCGCCCGGTACTCCTCGTTCTCGGCGCCCTGCCTGCCGAGCTCGTCGAGGACGGCGCTGCCGCGCGCGACGTCGCCGGAGCGGAGCAGGGCGACGCCCAGGTTGTAGCGGACGTAGCGTGCGCCCGGGGTGCGCCCGGCCTTGCCGTCGAGGATGCGGGCGGCGCCGGCGTGGTCGTCGCGCGCCATGAGCAGGTGCGCCGCGAGCAGCAGGCGCTCCTCCTCGAGTGCGCCCGGCAGCGCCTGCTCGACCTTGGCCAGCGCCGCCTCGGCCTCGGCCAGATAGCCGCGCTGGTAGCGGATCTTGGCCAGGTAGAACCAGGCCCGGTCGCGCACCGGCGGCTGGGCGCCGCGTTCGATCAGCCGCGCGAAGATGTCGCCGGCCTCGCGCGTCTGCCCGTACGAGAGCAGCATGCCGCCGCGCAGGACCTCGGCCTCGTCGTCGTGGCGGGAGACGCGGTTGAAGTGCTGCGACGCCATCAGCGTCGTCACGGCGGTGAAGTAGTGGTCCTGGAAGAAGTGGAACAGCGTGTCGCCGTAGTGCGGATCGCGCACCTCGTGCTCGAGCCCGGCGGCGCCGGCCGTGCACGAGCCGGCGAGCGCGAGCGCCGCCGCCAGGAGGCGGACCCGTCGCGCTCGCACCGTTGCCGCCATGGCGCGTCGCCTATTGCCAGAGCTTGACGTCGAACTCGGGCTGCAGCTTGCCCATCGAGTCGCGGATGCGCAGCTCGATGTACTTGGCCTCGGTCGACTTGTCGAACTTCAGGGTGGCGCCGCGCCTGTAGTCGCGGTCGTGCGGACCCTTGCCGGTGAAGAAGGCGACGATCTCGTGCTCGCCGGCCTTGAGGTTGCCGACCCAGACGCGCTGCACGCCGCCGCGATGCAGCGCCTGCACCTCGAGCGGCGTGTAGAGGTAGTTGGCGACCAGCTTGTCGTCGAGCTTGATCTGCACCGAGTCGAGCTCGAACATCTTGCCGACGTCCATCGACACGAACAGCGCCACCTGCGTGTTGGCCGGGAAGAGCAGCTCCTCCTCGAGGACGAGCAGGTCGCGGTTGAGCTTGATGACCTCGCTCTTCACGTCCTGGACGCGGCCGTCGAGGGTCGCGGCCACGGGCGGGCTCGCGGTCACAGCGGGCACGCTGGCCGCCGCTGCCGGTGCGGTGGCGCCCGCCGGGGCCGCAGGCGCCACGGTCGGCTGCTGCGCCGCCGCAGCGAACGTGGCCAGGGTCAGGATCGCGGCGAGGAGAGGGCGATGCAGTCGCATGGTCGAGTCCCGGTCAGAAGGTCGCCGACAGGTAGAGCTGGAAGATGCTCGCGCCGTAGCGGTACGCGGCGCCGGTGCGGATGTCGGTGAAGTCGCTGAAGCTGAAGTGGTTGTATTCGTAGGCACCGACCAGCTTGGTGTCGAAGCGGCCGCGGAGCTTGCCCAGCGAGTAGCTGACGCGGCCGCCGCCGCCGACGTTGCTGTAGCTGCCGAGCTGCCGGTTGCGCGACACGTAGGTCGTCTCGACCGCCGCGTTGTCGCTGTAGAAGCTGGCCTTGCCTTGCGTGTAGTAGCGCAGGAACCCTTCGGCGAGCCAGCTGCCGCCGACGTAGCGGCTGTAGCCGATCTCGGCGGTGTGCGACCGGATCGCCCACGTGTCGTAGTAGTAGCGGTAGTCGGCGTGGATCGCGTCGCGCGAGCCCAGATCGCCGAGCAGGCGCAGCTTGATGGCGCGCGCCGACCGGGTGCGCGGCGTGCGCTCCGGCACGGCGGCGCCGAACACGCGCGCGACCCGGTACGGGCTGCCGAGGAAGCCCTCGTCGGCGAGCACCTCGAGGTTGGCGCTGGCGATCCAGCGCGGCGTCAGGATCTGCGTCAGGCCGAGCCGGTAGCGCCAGTGCTTGGCGCTGTCGGCGAACTCGGGCGAGTTCTTCTTCCTCACGTCGTCGGCGCCGCGCGAGAAGCCGAGCGAGACCGTGCTCATGCCGCCGAACACCTCCTGGGCGAGGTCGATCGAGGCGGCGCTGGCGGTGTAGTCGGGCTCGCGGCTGGTCGATCCCGAGATCGAGATCGTCGAGTCGCGATACACGTAGTCGGCCGACAGGCCGTACTCGTGCCGGGTCTCGCGGTACTTGCTGGCGGTCGTCACGACGTCGATCGAGGCGTTGCTCACCGCGTCGAGGTAGTACGAGGCGCCGATCGAGACCTTGTCGGCGATCGACTTGCGCACCAGCAGGGCCGGCCCGTAGGCGTTGACGCCGCCGCCGCTGTAGCCGTGGAACAGCGCCTCGGCGCGGTCGGCCGGCAGGTCGACGGCGCGCGCTCCCGGCGCGAACAGGCTGCCGACGACGCCGCCGATGAGGGCGAGGAGGCGGCCGCCGGCGCCGCGCTCAGTTGCAGCCACAGCCGCCTCCCTGCACGCCGGTGGCGCCGCGCGAGCCCTCGCGCACGTCGCGCACGTGCTCGCGGTGCTTCTCGGCGAGCGAGCCGCGCGACAGGCTCATGATCGGATCGGCCAGGCGCTCGCGTTCGTAGGGCTTGACCCAGGGCTGGATCGCGCAGCCGCCCGAGAGCAGCAGCGCGGCAGCGGCGAGGGCGCCGGCGACGCAGCGCTGCAGCGATCCGCTCACTTGAGCAGCTCCCGGATCTGCTTCTCGTAGTTCTCCTCGTAGCCGGCGAAGTAGCCGCGGTGCACGTAGCGGACGGTGCCGTCGCGGTCGATGAGCACCGTCGAGGGCATCGTCGCCAGGTCGTAGAGCTTGCTCACCGCCTTGTCGGTGTCGTAGAGCATGGGGAAGCTGACGCCGAGCTTGGCCGCCACCTCGGCGGCCTTCTTCGGGTCGTCGTCGACGTTGACGCCGAGGAGCACCAGGCCGGTCGACTTGTACTTGCGGTGCAGCCGCTCGAGCTGCGGCATCTCCTGGCGGCACGGGCCGCACCAGGTCGCCCAGAAATTGACCATGACGACGCGGCCGCGCTGCTCCTTGAGGCGCAGGTTCGGGCCTTCCATGGTGCGCAAGGTGAAGTCGGGTGCCGACGACTGCGGCGCGATCGCGCCCGACGCGATCGTGGACGCGGCGAGCGCGAGGGCGAGGACCACGCAGCGAAGGGGAAGTCGGCGCATGTCGGCTCCGCTCAGAAGTAGAAGGCGAGGCCGCCGGTCAGCTCGAGGTTCTGCGTGTTCTCGCGCCGCCCGAGCAGGTCCACCGAGTAGATGTGGTCGCGCAGGTCGACCTGCAGCGAGGCCCAGTCGGTGAGGAAGACCTTGAAGCCGACGCCGAAGTTGTAGGTCGACTTGCGCTGGTTGACGAACTTCGTGCTGCCGACGCCGCCGATCACGTAGAACTGCGACGGCCGGGCCCGGCTCGAGAACAGGAACACCTCGCCGGGCAGGATGTTGTAGCCGACCGAGAGGTTGTAGTAGTTCAGCCTGTTGCTCGCGCCGGCGAACACGCCGCCGGGCAGGATCTGGCGGAACGCCTCGTCGCTGACCTTCGTCTGTGCGTACACGCCCTGGACGAAGAAGTCCTCGCTGACGTGGTAGCCGAGGCGCACGCCGTAGACCAGGCTGGTGCCGAAGTTCTCGGTCGCGTAGCTGCCGACGTAGGTTCCGATCTCGACGTCGTTCGACGGGTACCTCGGCACGCGCACGTCGCGGCGATCGACCTGCGGCACGACGATCGGCTCGCCGGCGGGGCGCGGCGCCGGTGTCGTCTGCGCCAGGGCGGCGGGGGCGAGGAAGGCGCCGGCGACGGCGAGGCAGGAGCGCAGGAGTGGGAGGGTCATGGTGTGGGGTTCGTCGCCAGGGCGACTAGAAGAAGAACGAGACGCCTGCAGTCCAGGCGCGGTACTCGGTGGTCCTCGAGTCATCGACGAAGACGGTGAAGAGCGAATAGTCGGCGCGCAGCACGAAGCGGTCGGTCAGGTAATAACGCACGCCGATGGCCGCGTTGGCGAGGTTGGCGCTGGTCGTCTCCGCGCCGACCAGGCTCAGGTTGGGGAAGTTGCGGAAGCGGCCGACGCCGATGCCGACGAAGGGCGAGAAGCGCCGGTCGCTCCACGGCTCGGCCATCAGGTTGAGGTGCCAGAAGTCGGTGCCGGAGAAGACGCCCTGCACCTGGCCGAGCGTGCCCTCGACGTGCAGCGTCTCCGAGACCCGGTAGCTGCCGTGCACCTTCAGCATCGGCTCGCGCTTGAAGCGGCCGTAGGCGCCGCCGAGCTGGACCTTGCGGCTCAGGTAGTCGTCGATGAGGACGTCGCGGAAGCGCTTCTGCTCGCCGGAGGCGGTGAGCGTCGAGTCGAGCTGGCGCCGGTGCACCCAGCCGACCTTGTCGCCGGCGGTGCGGACGCGGAACCAGTCGGTGTGGCGCAGCTCGATGTCGATCTGCTCGCCGCGGCCGGCGACGAAGAAGACCGGGTAGCCGCGCCCGGGTCCGGTGCGCAGCTCGATGAACGGGTCGGCGATGACGACGCGGTCGGCCCGCGGGTTCGCGGGCCGCTCGCGCTCCGGAATCGGCGCGGTCGTCGGGGTCGGCGCCGGGGACGCGGCCGCGGCCGGGGCCGGCGCCGAGGTCTGCGCCGCCACGCCGGCGCCCGTCGCGAGCCAGGCCGCGAGCACGGCCGCGGCGAACGAGGTGTGCGTCCTCATTGGCTGTTGCACGCGCCGGTGGTCGCGTCGGCGGGCGTGAACAGGTTGGCCCCGGCGGAGCTGAACTCGTCCTGCCCGGCAGGCATCGGATGGCCGATCCAGTAGGCGAGGATCCTCGCATTCGGGTCGTCGCTGCTCTCGAACACCACGCCGCCGCCGTGCAGCACGCCTTGCACCAGCGGCTTGGTGAGGAGCCGGCTCTGCGTCGCCGCGCCGACGATGGCGGCGGCCTGCGCCGAATAGAAGTTGCGGTACATGTCGGTGGCGCGCACGACGTCGGCCGTGTTCGCGGCGTTGGCGAGATCGACCGGCGTGGCGTTCGGCACGACCCGGAACGCGCCGCCGGTGCCCTGCACGTTGTGGTGGCAGCCCGACGAGGCGCAGGTGTTGACCGAGGTGGCAGAGCCCTGCCGGACCGGCAGCTCGGCCAGGAAGATCGGGTACACGCAGCGCTGGAAGTACGCGAACGAGAGCTCCTGGCCGCCGCTCGACGCCGGGTTCTTGACGTCCGCCGGGTTGTCGAAGGGGTTCGAGCCGCTGCCGCCGCCACACGAGGCGAGCGCCAGGCCGCAGAGCAGGGAAGCGGCAGCGCCGGCTCGGCGGCCCGCCCACGTCAGGGTGTGGGGCATCCGGTCGAGATCCAGTTGGCGATGGTGGTGTAGCCGGCGCTGCCCATCGGCAGGACGGCGCGGACCTGCCCGAGCGCGCCGGCCGGATGCGGGGTCGTCGACGGCCGGCTGAGCAGGTAGTTGCTCGCCGGCATGCAGGTGTTGGAGATCATCGCCAGGGTGGCGTTGAAGTCGCCCTCGGCGCTGCCGGTGAGGATGAAGCGGTTGCGGCGGAAGTCCGGCGGCGTCGAAGGGGTCGGCCCGGTCCCGCCCGGCGCGTGGCAGCCAGTGGCGCAGCTGGCCTGCAGCACGGGCAGCACCTGGGCCGTGAAGCTCGCCTGGCTGAGCGTCGTCACCGGCCGCACGTTGCCGTCGGCGGGGTTGTTGACGTACTGGCCGCCGAGGTCCATCCATTCGGTGACCAGGCGGCGCTCCGCGGCGTTGAGCATCGTCGCGTGGTTGGGCGCGCTCGCCGGCGGGCTCGGGTGGGCGATGCGCGCGGCGGCCCCGGCCTTCAGCGTCTCGCCGAAGAGGATCTCGGTGAGCCGGCTCGAGCGCGCCATGCCGACCGCGCCGCCGGCGCCGGTCTCGACCAGCGCCGGGCCGCGCACGACCATCGGCACGCCTTCGTCGAGGCGCGTGACGGGCTGGCCGGTCGCCGCGTCGATGACCGGATCGCCGAGCATCAGCTCCTCGTACGACACGACGCGGCCGGTGCCCGCCGTCGTCGCCCGCAGGTCGAGCCTGGCCGGGTCGGCGTGGCAGCCGGTGCAGGTCTGCGCACCGGCGACGCCGCGCGCCCGGGTCCAGATCGGCGCGATGTGCGTCGGGTAGTTGATGAAGCCGTTGCTCGGCACGGCCGTCGCCAGGTCGTCGGCGGGGTTGGCGTTGCCGGTGTAGCGCACGGCGATCGGCGCTCGTGCGGTCACGCCCGGGCGCGAGGCGTCGGCCCAGACGTCGGTGAAGGCGAGGTCGGGCTTCAGGTCGAGGGCGGTCGGGTCGAGGCGGGTGCGCAGGGCGGCCATCGTCTCGCCCGAGAGATGGGCGCCGGCCATTGCCGGCACGATCGCCGCGGGCACGGTGTTGACGACCGTGCCGGAGTTGATGGCGGCGCCGCGGCGCGGGCTGTGGCAGCCGTCGCAGGTGCGCCGCTCGCCCGGCCGGACCTGGATCCAGTTCAGGTGCGTCTGGATGCCGCGGCCCTTCGCGTCGAGGATCGAGAAGGCGAGCGGCACGTCGGCCGGCACCACGAGCTTGAACGAGCCGTCGGGCTCGACCGGGGCGTAGCCGAGGATCTGCTGCTGCTCGAACTCGGTCTCGCCGATCGCCTCGCGCATGCCCATCGACGTTGCCGGCGGCGAGACCGCGCGCGTGGCGCGGACGAAGCGCGCCGGCGCGCAGCCGTAGGCGGCGTCGGCCGGGTCCTTCATGCGGACGAGGTCGGCGACCTGCGCGCGCGTGTCCATCGCGTCGAGCGGTGCGCGCTTGGCGATGCCGACGCTGCAGCCGGCCGGCAGGTCGACGGCGCTCAGCATGCCCTCGCCCATCCGCTCGAGCCCGTCGGTGTCGTAGACGCTGCGCACCTCGATCAGGGCCTTGCCGAGCGCGGCCAGGGTGGCGTCGGGGGCGGCCGGGTCGATGGCGGCCGGCTCCGCACGCGCCTGCACCGCCACCGGATCGGTGTACATGAAGCCCGGCGGCGGGGCCGCGACGATCAGCCAGGTCTGCGGGCCGGGGTCGTACATGTAGATCGCGTAGGAGGCGGGCACGTTGTCCTGCACCGCGTCGGCAGCGCGCTGGTCGCGCGTCATCGTGTCGTCCTCGAGGCGTGCCCGCTCGTCCGCGGTGAGGTTGACGCACGGGATGACGACGCCGTTGCGCGTGACCTCGCACGGCCGGAAGGCCACGAGCACCCGGTTCGTTCCGTCCCACACCGGGTAGGGCGAGGTCACGCGGCCGAACATCGACAGGCCGCGGCCCTGGTTCAGCGGCCGGTCGGTGACCTCGGCCTGGCCGCCCATCGGCGCGACGCTGCGGTTCGCCGGCGTGTTGTGCTCGGAGTACCGGGCCGCGTCGATGAACATCAGCGAGCCGCCTTCCTGCGTCCCCGAGAGCGACATGAGCGACGAGGACAGGAAGCCGGCGTAGGAGCCGGTCGGGTCCATGTCGCGCGGATGCAGGAAGCTGTTGCCGGGGCTCTGCGCGCCGTAGAGCACGAACATGTCGGTGCCGTCCGGCTTGCTGCGGAAGATGGCGAAGCGGTTGCGCGGCCCGACGTGCTCCCAGCGCGAGAACATGATGTCGCCGTTCGGGCGCACCACCGGGTTGCGGTCGTGGCTCTGATTGACCGAGATCTGCGTGATCGCGCTGCCGTCGGCGTCCATCGTGTGCAGGTTGAGGACGCGCTCGCGCTCGTACTCGTCGAGGCCGAGGTAGACGGTGCCGGTCGCCTGGTTGGTCTTCGACTTCGTCTGCCGGTTCGACGAGAACACGAAGCCGCGGCCGGCCGGCAGGTAGGCGGGATCGACGTCGTCGCTCTCGGCCGAGGCGGTGATGCGGCGGAAGGTGCCGGTCGTCAGCGTCGCGCCGGTGGTGTCGTACTCCCAGATGTTCCAGGCGCCGGTGCACGCCGGCTGGCCGCCGATCGTCGACGTGTTCGTCGTCGGGCACCGCATCGAGAAGACGATCTTCTTGCCGTCGTACGAGACCTCGGGGTCCGAGGCGTCGCCGTTGCCCTGCGTGAAGCGGGCGGTGAGGTTGTGCTCGACGGCGCTCGCCGACGACTTCTCGCGCAGCATGAGGTCGCCGCCGGCCGCGAAGGGCGTGCCGTCGGTGGGATTCATGCCCATCGTGTTGACGCGCTTGACGTAGGCGAGCGGGAAGTCGCCGGCGACGAGCAGGGTGTCGCTGCTGCCCGTGCCCGAGCCGCAGGCGACGAGGGCGCCGGCCGCGCCGAGCGCCGTGACCATGCCCGTCGCGATCCGCAGGTGCTTGCCCATTCCGGTCTCCCCTGGTGTGGTCATCGATCGGGTCGGCTCGACGGGGCGAAGAAGCCCGACGAGTGGTGCAGCTGGCCGGCGGCGTCGACGACGACGGCGTCGACGCCGCGCTGCGCCTCGACGAGGGCCATGCCCTTGTCGACGCCCTGCACGAACACGGCCTTGGACAGCGCCTCGGTGACCAGGCCGTTGGCGCCGAGCACGGTGACGCTGTGCACGCCCACCGGCGACTTGCCGGTCGCCGGATCGATGAGGTGATGGAAGCGCTCGCCGCGCTCGTCGAAGTAGCGCTCGTAGTCGCCCGAGGTCGACACCGACACGTCCTCGAGTGGCAGCATGGCCACGACCCGGGCGCTGCGCCGCGGATCGCGGATGCCGATGGTCCACGGCCGGCCGCGCCGGTCGCCGATGACGCGGCTGTCGCCGCCGGCCGCGACGTTGGCGTGGCGGATGTCGAGCCCGCGCAGGATGGCCGCGGCGTTGTCGACGGCGTGGCCCTTGGCGAAGCCGCCGAGGTCGATGCACATGCCCGGCACAGCGAAGCGAACGGTGCCGGCGCGCGCGTCGAGCTCGAGCTTCTGCCAGCCGACCGCCGCACGCGCGCGCTCCAGCGCCGCCGCATCGGGACGCGTGCGCCGCCGATAGTCGTAGAGGCGGCCGACCGCCGCGTAGGTGATGTCGAAGGCGCCGTCGGTGAGCCGCGCGAACTCCTGCGCGCGGCCGAGCAAGGCGCACATCTCCTCCGACAGCGCGACGGGCCCGTGCTCCGCGTCGCGGTTGATCCGCGACAGCTCGGAGTCGTCCTTGTGCGGGCTCATGGCACGGTCGATGCGACGCATCTCCGCCATCACGGCGTCGATGGCCGCCTCGCCCTGCGCGGCCGACTCGCTCCAGAGCTCGACCTCGATCGAGGTGCCCATGATGGCTTCGTCGCGCTGCCGCCAGCCCGGTCCGTCGCCCGCGCCGGCGCTCGGGCGCGCCGCCGTCCCGGACGCTCTCGCGGGTTGTGCGGACGGTCGCGGCAACAGCCGCGCGGACAGACGGGGAATGGCAGCGCCGAACATCGCTGCAGTTCAACATCCGGCACTGCGAAAAGGCGCAAGCATTCGTAAGGAACGACGACGGCGCGTTGCACCGCGGTACTTTTTCGCGCCTTGCACGCGACGCACAATCACGTGATCGCAACCGCCGGAGTGCGCACATGAAAGGCGACGCCCAGGTGATCGAGTACCTGAACCGCCAGCTGAGGAACGAGCTGACGGCGATCAACCAGTACGTCCTGCACTGCCGCATGCTCAAGAACTGGGGGCTGCGGCGCATGGCCAAGCACGAGTACGAGGAGTCGATCGAGGAGATGAAGCACGCCGACCGGCTGATCGAGCGCATCCTCATGCTCGACGGCCTGCCCAACCTGCAGGATCTCGGCAAGCTGCTGATCGGCGAGACCGCGGTCGAGATCCTCGACTGCGACCTGCGCGCCGAGCTCGACTCGCAGGTGCTCCTCAAGGAAGCGATGGGCTGTTGCGAGAGCGTGCGCGACTACGTCTCGCGCGACATCCTGGGCGACATCCTCGAGGACACCGAGGAGCACATCGACCACCTGCAGACGCAGATCGGCCTGGTCGCCAAGGTCGGCGAGCAGAACTGGCTGCAGTCGCAGATGGGCGAGCCGTCCTAGGCGCGAAACCGGTTGAGAATGATTCGCGTTTGAGATAGCATCGCGGCCTCGCCTCGCTGGAGGCACTGTCCGGACCGGGCTGGCCCATGATCGTCTGCATCTGCCAACGCGTGAGCGATCGCGACATCGTCCGGGTGGTGCGCGACGGCGCGAGCTCCTTCGAGGATCTGCAGATCGAGACCGGCGTGGCTTCCCGCTGCGGCTGCTGCCGGAGCTGCGCGCAGCAGATCTACGACAAGGCCTGCGCGGAGCATGGCGCGCGAGCCCACGCGGGCCCCGAATCCCGGGCCACGTCGCCGGCCTATGCGTGAGGCTCCGCTGCGGCGACCGGTGGATCGTCGAGAATGCGGCGATCGGCACGTGGCATGGACGAGGAACAGCAGCGAGGGGAACGCGGTCGTCGCCTGAAGGCGCGACCTGCACGCACGTCGCGCGGCGCCCACGGACCGGGCGCGGCGAACGGAACGGCGTTCCGTTGCAGCGCCGCGCTCGCCGCCGCTCTCGCGCTCGCGGCGGCGCAGGAAGCCTCGGCCCAGGGCGCGACCTCCGGTGCCGGCCCGACGTCCGGCACGGCGCAACTGGCCCCGGTGGTGGTCACGGCGACACGGACCGAGAGCGATCCCTTCGACGTCCCCGCCTCGACCGAGCGCGTGGAGGGCAGCGGCATCCGCAACGCGCGGCTGCAGGTCAACATCTCCGAGTCGCTGGCCGGCGTCCCCGGGCTGCTCGCCCGCGACCGGCAGAACTACGCGCAGGACGTGCAGATCTCGGTGCGCGGCTTCGGCGCCCGCTCGACCTTCGGCATCCGGGGCGTGCGCCTCTACGTCGACGGGATCCCCGCCACCCTGCCCGACGGCCAGGGGCAGATCACCAACGTCGATCTCGGCTCCGCCGATCGCATCGAGATCCTGCGCGGCCCGTTCTCGGCCTTGTACGGCAACTCGTCGGGCGGCGTGATCCAGGTGTTCACGGAGGAAGGTGGCGGCGCACCGAAGTTGGGCATCGATCTCGCCGGCGGCAGCGACGGCACGGGTCGGCTCGGCCTCAAGGCCAGCGGCGGCGGCAGCGGGTTCGGCTACGTGCTCAGTGCCAGTGCCTTCACCACCGACGGCTACCGGGAGCACAGTGCTGCCGAGCGCCGGATCGGCAACGCCAAGATCACCCTGCGGCCCGACGAGGGCAGCACGCTGACCCTGATCGCCAACGCGGTGTCGCTGCCGAAGGCCCAGGATCCGCTCGGCCTGACACGGGCTCAGTTCGAGGCCGACCCGCGCGGCGTCGATCCGTCGGCGCTGGCCTTCAACACGCGCAAGACCGTCGACCAGACCCAGGCCGGCGTGATCTACGAGCGCCGCATCGACGCCGTCCACTCGGTGCGCGCCCTGCTGTACGGCGGCAGGCGCAAGACCGAGCAGTTCCAGGCGATCCCGGTCGGGCCCCAGGCGAGCCCCCTGCACCCCGGCGGGGTGATCGATCTCGAGCGCGACTACCTCGGTGCCGACCTGCGCTGGACGGCGCGCACCCTGCTCGCCGGGCGCCGCTTCGAGCTCGTCGGCGGCTTGGCCTACGACGAGCTCTCGGAACATCGTCGCGGCTACCGCAACTTCGTCGGCACCACCCTCGGCGTGCGCGGCGAGCTGCGCCGCGACGAGCACAACGAGGTGGTCAATGCGGATCCCTACCTGCAGGGGTCGTGGCAGTTCGCCGATCGATGGAACCTGCACGCCGGCGTGCGCCGCAGCAGCGTCCGCTTCCGCTCCAGCGACCAGTTCATCCAGGGCAGCAATCCCGACGACAGCGGCAGCGTGGAGTTCAAGGCGACGCTGCCGGTGCTCGGCCTGATGTACGCGGTGACGCCGGACCTGCGCGTCTATGCGACGGTCGGCCGCGGCTTCGAGACGCCGACGTTCAACGAGCTCGCCTATCGCCCGAACGGGGAGACCGGTCTCAACCTGGGCCTGCAGGCGTCGCGGAGCGACAACGTCGAGGTCGGCGTCAAGGCGAGGTCGCCGCGGTGGGGCGTCGCCAACGTCGCCTTGTTCGAGACGCGCACCGAGGGGGAGATCGTCACCCAGACGAACGTCGGCGGCCGCTCGACGTTCCAGAACGCAGGCAAGACGAGGCGTCGCGGGCTGGAAGCCGCGTGGTCGGCCGAGCTGGGCCACGACCTGCAGAGTCAGCTCTCGTGGACCTGGCTCGACGCGCGCTACCGCGATGCCTTCACCACTTGCGCCGGCACGCCCTGCACGACCCCCAACCTGACCATCCCGGCCGGCAACCGCATCCCGGGGGTCGCCCGGTCGGCCTTGCACGCGTCGTTGGCCTGGGTTCCGGCGCTCGGCTGGCGCGGCGGGATCGAGGCACGCGCCCTCGGCCGCATCGTCGTGAACGACGCCAACAGCGACTCCGCCGGCGGACATGCCGTCGCCAACGTCCACCTCGGCTACGTGGCCCAGGTCGGCGCCTGGCAACTGAGCGGCTTCGGCCGCATCGACAACCTCTTCGGCCGCCGCTATGCGGGCTCGGTGATCGTCAACGAGGGCAACGCCCGCTTTTTCGAGCCGGCGCCGCAGCGGACGTGGACGGCCGGTGTCGCGGCGGTGGTCGCGTTCTAGGCGTGCGACGCGTCGGTCATGGACCTCGCTGGTCACCCGCCGGATCGGTCCGCGCAGGGGCGAGGCGGTTCGATGCGATAGATGAAGTGCGCGTTGCGATCGATCGGGTTGTCCGGCCGCAGCGGCCCGCGCGCGACGCGCTCGAAGCCGGCCCGCTCCAGCACGCGCCACGAGGCCACGTTGGCTTCGTTGACGGGCACGACCACGGCAGGGGCCGTGGGGTGATCGATCCAGATCCTGGCGACCGCGATGCGGATCATGTCGGTGCCGAGACCCTGCCGCAGCGCGGCAGGGTCGCCGACGAAGTAGTCGATGCCGAGGGCCTCGGGTGGAACGGCGAGCACTGGCGCGAGCTCGTCCAGGTACTCGGGGTTGTCGGCGAACCGGTAGCGCTGGAGCAGCCCGATCGGGCGAGCGCCGGCCGAGACGATGAACACGTCGGCGGGATCGCGGCCGTCGACGACGGCGCCGAAGTCGCGTTCGAGGGCGGCGTCCGACACCTCGTGGTTCCACCAGCGCTCGACGTGCGGCTCGCGCAGCCACGAGCGCAGAAACGGGAAGTCCCGACGGTCGAGGTTCCGGAAGGCGAGCTCGTGCATGTCCCGGTGGCTGCGGGCGCGGCGTTGCCGAAGGCGTAGGCCATGAGTCTGCACTCGGTCCGCGCCTTCCTCGCGGAGCACGCGCCGGAGATCGAGATCCTCGAGGCGACCACCAGCACGGCGACGGTGGCGCTCGCCGCCGCCGCGCACGGCGTGCAGCCGGCCCAAATCGCCAAGACGCTGTCGCTGCGTCTGGACGGCGAGCCGATCCTCATCGTCATGAGCGGCGAGGCCCGCCTCGACAACCGCAAGTACAAGGACCGCTTCGGCGCCAAGGCCAAGATGCTCGACGCCGCCGAGGTGCTCGAAGCGACGAGCCACCCGGTCGGCGGCGTCTGCCCGATCGGCCTGCCGCGCCCGCTGCGGGTGTACGCCGACCTGTCGCTGCGCGCCTTCGACGTGGTCGTGCCCGCTGCCGGCGACACCCACACGGCCATGCGCATCACGCCGGCCCGACTCGTCGAGCTGGCAGCAGCGGAGTGGGTGGACGTCGCACAAGGGTGAACCGGGGCGCGCCGACGACCTCTGCCCCCATCCCATGACGGCTCCCGACCTCGCTCGCCTGCGCCCCGTGCCGGTCGACGACCTGGTTCGTTTGGGACGGGACCACGACGGCGGCTACGTCGTCAGCGAGCGCTGCTTTCGCGATTGCGGCGTGCTCATCGGCCTGGGCATCAACACCGACTGGTCGTTCGAGGAGGCCGTCCTCGCCCGCCGTCCGGGCATGGCGTTGATCGGCGTCGACGGCACGGTCTCGGCGGGCCGCCTGCGCCGCGATGCCTGGTGGCACGGCTTGCGCGCCGCGGCCGTCGCTGCGAGAGGCCGCCTGAACGAAGCCCGTGCCGAGTGGGCGGCGAGCCGCGACTACCGGCAGCTCCGCGTCGCCTTCCGCGGACCGACGGCATGGCGATCGAGTTCCACGACTGCGACCTGATGGCGACGCACGTCGATTCGCTGCTCGAGCGGCTGAGGCAGCACTTCGTCATCGTCCACGTGCACGGGAACAACTACGGACCTCTGATCACCGGCTCCGCCTGTCCGAGAGTGCTGGAGATCTCGCTGCTGAACCGGCGCCTGGTCAGCGCGGCGGAGCTGGCACGCCCGAACGCGAGGCGCTACCCGATCGAGCTCGACCAGCCGAACCGGCCGGACAAGGCCGACTACGTGCTCTTCACCTGAAGGTGCCGCCCGCGCCGCCCTCAGGGGCGCTCGCGTCGCTTTCGGAGCGCTCGATCGCGTCGCCCCAGAGCGCTGCGGCAGCGTCGAAGATCGACGCCCGCGACAGCGCACCGCCGTTCTGCGCCAGGCGGACCCAGGCCAGCGTGTCGTGGTGGCTGCCCGGGATCAGGTCTCGCCCGCGCTCGGCGAGCAGCCAGGCGTGCAGCCGCGCGTAGCGCGAGCGATGCCGCTGCCACGTCCACGCCAGTCCGACGAGATCGGCATAGCCTTCCTCGCGGCGCACCGCGCGCATGCCCCGGTACGCGTCGGCGAGGTCGCCGCGCCGCGTCGCCGGCGCGTCGGGGTTGAAGCGCGCCGGCGAGGTCATCCAGGTGCCGTCGAGGTAGCGCCGGCAGTGGCCGAGCTCGTGCGCCGCCATCAGCTCCAGGGCGGCGTCCAGGAGGTCGGGCTCGATGCGGTCGAGCGTGGCCTGCGCCTCGTCGTTGCCGCGCATCGACAGCACCATCTTGCAGCGGCCGTCGACGAAACCCAGCGCCAGCGGCGCCGCGCCGGGCGTCGGCTGCGGCTGCACGACGATGTCGAGCGGCACGCTCGCCGCCCTGGCGAACGCGACCACCGGCCAGATGCCGCGAACCCAGCGCGTCTCGAGCGCCGTCAGATCGGCGGCCAGCGACGACGCGGGCGACAGGCACAGCGCCGCCACGAAGCAGATGAGTGTCCGCATGCAACCTCCCGGAGCGGCTTCTTCGACGCGAGCGTGGCCGATCTCCGCCGGGAATGGTGGAGCGAGAAAGATGCCAGCGCCACCGGGAGATCGTGCAAACGTCGCGCTTTCGCACGGACGCGGCGACCGGCGCGGCGGGCGATCGCCGTTCGGCCGGCGAGGTCGCGTGCGGCGCTCAAGGAGCTTGGCGCGCCGGCCGATATGGACGCATGACCGTCACCACCACCTTGCCGGGCAACCGCACGGATCGCACCCCGCTCCTGACCTGCAGCAAGTGCAAGCGGTTGCGCGAGAAGAGCGGGGGCGTGTTCTTCGGCGCCGTGTTCGCATGCCGAACCTGCTTCGAGCAGGGCTACTCGAGGCGCTCGAGGACGTTCGGCTAGGGAAGGCGGCTTCGCCGCCCGCCGCCGCCCGCAGGCGACGGACTCAGCGCGACCGCTGACCGGACACGAGGCGCAAGGCCGGCGCTTCCCGCGCGGTCTCGGCTGCGACGGGGGCGCCACAGAGCCGGTTGACCTCGGCCAGGGTCTGGTTGCTGCGGCGCAGCGCCCGCTGGGCTTCCTCCAGCCGGACCACAGCCGTCAAAACCTGTTCGGCAGCCTCGGCGCAGGCCTGAAGCGCTGCTTTGGCGTCGGCGTAGGCCTCGGCCTGAAGTGACTCGATGTCCATGCACTCCTTTGGCAGGCAACGTGCCGCGCGAACCCGATCAGCGCGTCGGGCACCGGGTTTGGGGGAGTGCGACGCCGCCACCGTGCTCGGCGAAACTAGCCGCCCATGTCCCGGCTGCGCCGCCTCGCCCATCGGATCGACAACGGCGTCGACGCGCTTCGCCTGCAGCTGCGCGAGCGGCGCATGCGGGTCGGCCCGGCGCGGGTGCATGCCCACCTCGGTTTCGGCACGTCGACCCGGCTGTTCGTGAGCGGCCATGTCGTCGACGGCAGCGTCGGCGACCCGGCCGACGCGCCGGCGACGGGCCTGCTCGCCGACATCCGCGCAATGGCCCGCCGCTACGTCGAGAGCGAGATCATGGGTGCGAAGCTGACGATCCGGCACGGCGCCGCGGCGACCACTGCCGTCACCGACAGCGACGGCTTCTTCGCCGCCGAGCTGCCGGCCGAGCCGACGCCCGGCGAGGGACTGACCTGGCGCCGGGTCACGGTGACGCTGGAGCAGGTGCCCGGCAGCCGGCAGGCGCCGAGCGACTTCGCTGCCGAGGTCATGAGCGTCCCGCCCGGCACCCGCTTCGGCGTCATCAGCGACCTCGACGACACGGTGATGGACACCGGCATCCACGATTTCAGGCGCCACTGGCGCAAGGTGATCCGCAGCGACCCGCGCCTGCGCGACACCTTCCCGGGATTGCCCGAGCTCTATCGCGCGCTGGCCTACGACGGCGAGGGCGTGCAGCGCCAGCCGATCTTCTACGTGTCGTCCGCCTCCTGGGGCTTTCACGAGCCGTACGGCCGCTTCCTCGAGCTGCACGGCATTCCGCGCGGACCGCTGTTCCTGAAGGACTACGGGCTCGACGGCGAGCAATGGTTCGCGGGCGAGCACGCCCGGCACAAGACCCGGGCGATCGAGCGCCTGTTCGACGCCTACCCCGACATGCCGTTCATCCTCGTGGGCGACAGCGGCCAGGACGACGCGACGATCTACCGCGACATCGCGGCGAAGCACGCCGAGCACGTGCTGGCGGTCTGGATCCGGGACGTGTCCGCCGATGCGCGCCGGTCGGCGGATATTGCCGCGCTGATCGAGGCCCTGAGCCGGAGCGGCGTTCCGGCCGTCTTTGACGTCACGTTGGAGGCTGCGTACGAGCAGGCAGCGAAAGCCGGATGGCTGTCGCTGCCATTGGGGTAGATTTCGTCGGGACGCGATCGGAGAGCGAGCATGAAGAAGGGGACCCGTCGGCTCGAAAACCTGCGCCGGGAGTGTCGGCCCGGGCGGCACCTTGCGGGACCCACAGCATGAGCGCGCTCGCTCCCGAGCGGAGCCCGGCCACCGGAAAGGCCGCAGGCGCGCGCCGCATCCTCATCCTCGGCGCGTCATACGGCTCGCTTCTGGCGACCAAGCTCGTGCTCGCCAGGCACGCCGTCGAGATGGTGTGCCTGCCCGCCGAAGCGGAGCTCTTCAACCGCCAGGGCGCGATCGTGCGCATGCCGGTGAAGGGCCGGGCCACGCCGGTCGAGGTCCGCACGGCAGGGGCCGCCGGCGCGCTCTCGGCGACGGCGCCGGCCGACGCCCGCCCGGGCGAGCACGACCTGGTCGTCCTCG